>ERZ1023461.2-NODE-2-length-266067-cov-49.621352_pt1 | contig 266067 bp, 253 predicted proteins | sample MGYA00380528_ERZ1023461 | MGnify/ENA primary metagenome ERZ1023461 (study PRJEB33173, sample SAMEA4830392) | metagenome | study: EMG produced TPA metagenomics assembly of the PRJEB25223 data set... | reverse complement strand
CAACCTCAAAACAGTGTTTTGAGCTGACTTCGTCAGTTCTATCCACAACCTCAAAGCAGTGCTTTGAGTAACCCGCGGCTAGTTTCCTAGTTTGTTCTTTGATTTTCATTGAGTATTATTCGCTTTTTACTCGTTTGACATAGTTTTCAATTGGGTAATTTAGAGGGTCCAAGGTCAACTCCTTGTCTTGGATCAGTTGGGCTAGATGGTAACCAATGATAGGACCAGTTGTGAGGCCTGATGAACCTAGTCCACTGGCTGCATAGACACCTGCCAATTCTGGCACCTGCCCAAAGAAGGGAGAGAAATCACTGGTATAGGCACGGATTCCCACACGCTCAGCCCTTGAAGTCGCTCTAGCTAAAACTGGGTAATGAGGCAAGGCCGCCTCCTCCATTTGTTGGAGCAAGGGTTCATCTACCGTCAAATCAAATCCCATGTCATTTTCATGGGTAGCGCCCAAGGATAATTTCCCACCTGCAAAGGGAATCAAATCCCACTCCCCTTCTGGCATGACAACAGGGTAAGCTTCCATGTCTTGGGCAAGCTGATAATCTCGTAGTTGTCCTTTTTGAGGACGGACATCCACTTCATAACCTAAAGGCTCTAACATGTCCCCCAACCAAGCTCCCGTTGCCAAAATAACCTGATCAAACACCTCTTCGCCAATCTGGTAGCCTGATGATAAGAGTGTCAGAGTCACTTTTTCTTTGACCAGCTTGACATGACTGGCTTCTAGCAGACGAGTTACCAAGAGTTGGCCATCTACTCTCGCTCCACCAGAAGCATAGAGCAGGCGGTCAAATCCCTGCAAACCAGGGAATAATTCATTAGCTGAAGCTTGGTCCAGAATGGCTAATTGCCCTATCAAGGGAGATTCTTCTCTGCGCTGGAGGGCCAGTTGATAAAGTTCTTCCAACTTGGATTCATCCTTTTTCAAGAGAAAGACTCCCGAACGCTGGTAAAAGTCGATTTTTTGTCCTGATTTCTCTAAATCAGCTAATAAATCCACATAAAAATCAGCCCCCAAGCGCGCCATCTTGTACCAGGCTTTATTACGGCGTTTGGAAAACCAAGGACTGATAATTCCTGCTGCGGCCTTGGTGGCTTGACCTTGCTCATGGTCAAAAACGGTCACCTCTAGGTCACTTTCTCTCGAGAGGTAGTAGGCAGCTGTTGCTCCCACAATTCCTGCTCCAATAATGGCAACTTTTTTCATTGTCTTCACTTTCTAACTAGATATGACGGAAAGGATTGGTCGATGCTTGACTAGGTAAAATCTCTAGTTCCCAGCCTTTTTTCTCTTTCCATTGAGTAAGGAGTGCTGCGATTTTTTCCACAAAAAGCACTTCGATATAGTGACCTGGATCCAATGCTAACAAGCCATCAGACAGCATATCCTGAGCAGTATGGTAGTAGATGTCGCCAGTGATATAGACATCTGCCCCCTTTGCCAAAGCATCCTTATAGAAAGACTGCCCGCTTCCACCACAAATTGCTACTCTTGAAATAGGCTTCTGCAAATCATTCTCTTGATAATGCACCATTCGAAGGCTATCTAGGTCAAAGACTTGCTTGACCTGTTGGGCCAATTCCCAAAATGTCTGAGGCTGAATATTCCCAATACGTCCAATTCCACGTTCTGGACCTGTTTCCTGCAGATAAGTCGTCTCCTCGATTCCTAGCATCTGACAAAACCAGTCATTGAGCCCATTTTCAACGATATCAATATTGGTATGGCTGACATAAACTGCGATATCATACTTAATCAGGTCGATGTAAATCTGATTTTGCGGACGGCTGGCAAGCAAGTCCTTGATAGGACGAAAGATAGGCGCGTGCTTGACGATAATCAAGTCCACACCCTTTTCAATGGCCTCTGCCACCGTCTCTTCACGAATATCGAGGGCAACCATGACCCTTTGGATACCCTTGTCTAAAGTGCCAATTTGCAGACCACGGCTGTCTCCCTCCATAGAAAATTCCTGAGGGCAAAAGGCTTCATAAGCTTGGATCACTTCACTTGCTAACATGGAGCACCTCCTTGATAGCTTGAATCTTATCTACTAGAACTTGACGTTCTTCCAGATTTTTTTCTGGGATTTGTCCGAGGGCGAACTCTAGCTTCTCAGCTTCTTTTTGCCATTTTTGGACAAATACTGGACTGACTTCTTTGGACAAGAAGGGACCAAAGCGAACATCACTGGCTGATAGCTTCATTTGTCCTGCTTCCACCACCAAAATCTCATAAAACTTTCCAGCTTCTTCTAAGATGCTTTCTGCTACAATCTGGAATCCATGATCCTGTAGCCAGATACGCAAGTCGTCTTCACGATTATTGGGCTGGAGGATCAAACGCTCTACATTAGCTAACTTCCCCAAACCTTCTTCTAAAATCCTAGCAATCAAACGACCACCCATGCCAGCAATGGTAATGACAGACACTTGGTCAGTCTCTTCAAAAGCTGCCAAGCCATTGGCTAAACGGACTTGGATTTTCTCCTTTAGGCCGTGAACCTCAACATTTTTAACCGCAGACTGATAGGGACCTTCCACCACCTCACCTGCAATAGCGCTTTTGATTTGGCCTCTCTCAACCAACTCGATAGGCAGATAAGCATGGTCACTTCCCACATCTAGTAAAATAGCCCCCTGTGACACAAAGGAAGCTACCAATTCTAATCTCTTTGAAATCATCTTCTCTCACTTTCCAAAACTCTATTACCTCTTATTATACCACATTTCAATCTTCAACTTCCCAGTAATATAAGCACCTCTGGCGAAAGAAGTTTCAATGTCCTAAAGTAATAAGTGAATCCAATTGAAAGATTTTAAACAATTTGCAAAAATGTCAAAAAATAAAAAATAAACAGTTTATTCAGAAAATTCTTGACATATAAAAACACATGGTAGAATATAATTAGAAAGTTAGAAAAAATAAAAGTTTGACTAAAATTTGTATTTGAAGGTGGTGTTCAGATAAGAAATTTAGTCAGACGAACCACGAATTTGCTCTATGCTTTCTGGAATTTATCATAACAGGAGGATACAGTCATGGAACAAACATTGTTTGAATTAGAACTACTTCCAGAGGAAGATGTCATTGTCACAGGTCTCCCTAAGTATTGTTCTTTTACTTGTTTAATTACAGGTCGCTAGTTATATTTTATATAAAATAAGTAGCTTTACTTACGGAATAGGCTAGTGCTGTGTCTCTAGCCTATTTTAATAATTAGGAGTTTGTTATGGATTTATTAGAGAAAGAATGTTTAAAATGTGATAAAAATTTCCAACAGGGTGATATTTGGAATTACTATTATTTATCAGATAAGGTGCCTGCACAAGGGTGGAAAATACACATAAGCTCCCAAATAAAAGACGCTGTAAATATTTTTAAGATTGTGTATAAACTATCCCAACTAAATAATTGTAGCTTTAAAGTCGTTAAAAATTTAGAGGAATTAAAAAAAATTAATTCCCCTAGGGAAATGAGCCCTACTGCTAACAAATTTATAACTCTATATCCTAAGTCAGAATCTGAAGCTAAGAGTATGATTTGTAATCTTACGAATAGACTGTCAGAATTTAAGGCTCCAAAAATACTATCTGACTATCAATGTGGAATGCATTCTCTAGTTCATTATAGATATGGGGCTTTTTAAAAAAAACAAGCTTATGATGAAAAAAATAAAAAAGTCATCTATTTATTGCTAGATGAAAAAAGGAAGAACTATGTAGAAGATAAGAGACAAAATTTCCCTAGTCTCCCTAACTGGAAAATGGATTTATTTTCAGAAGAAGAAAAAAGGAATTATTTTCAAACCACATGTGAAATTTCAAGTAAAGACTCTGCAATAAATAAATACAAAATGGAAAAAATTATTAAGAGATCAAATAAAGGAAATGTTTATCGGGCAATTAGAAAATCGGACGGGCAAAAAGTAATCATCAAGCAGTCAAGACCTTTTGTGAATTATGATGCTGAAGGAGAATGGACAGCTCTTGATGATATAAAAAATGAAGCTCACATGCTAAAAAAATTAGCCGATAAAAGTTATACTACTAATTTAACTGATGAATTTTATATCGTGGATGATTATTTTCTTGTTCAGGAACAAGTTGACGGGTTAAACTTTGAAGAATTTATTCGAGAAACAGAACACTCCTTAAATATTAGAGAAAAAACACTGTATAACATTGTGAATATAGTAAGTGACATCCATAAACTGGGAATATAAAATTGTAGATATAGCTCCTACAAATTTTATATATACCAAAAATGTACTGCACCCCAAAAGTTAGACAATTAATTTATCCGAAGGATTTAGTTCTGTACTGCACAAGGCTAAGTCCTTTTAGTTTTACCTTAATTCGTTTGTTGTTGTAGTAATCAATGTAGTCCACAATAGCTTGTTCAAGGTTTTCTAAAGATCTAAAGTTCTTCTCATAACCATAAAACATCTCCGATTTCAAAATGCCAAAGAAAGATTCCATCATGCCGTTGTCTGGGCTGTTTCCCTTGCGTGACATAGATGCTTGAATTCCCTTACTCTCTAGGAACCGATGATAAGAATCGTGTTGATATTGCCAGCCTTGGTCACTATGGAGAATCGTATTCTCGTAGTGCTTCTCTGTGAATGCCTGTTCCAACATTGTTTGTACTTGTTCTAAGTTGGGTGAAGTTGAAAGATTATAGGCGATAATTTCGCTGTTAAAGCCATCTAAAACTGGTAATAAGTAAAGCTTTTGAGTACTTGCTGGAATGGCAAATTCTGTCACATCTGTGTAGCACTTTTCCATTGTTTTAGAGCCTTCAAATTGGCCTTGAATGAGATTCTCTGCTTTCTTACCAACGTCTCCTTTATGAGAAGAATATTTTCGTTTCTGTCGCATTTTAGCTTGTAAATTGAGTACTTTTATCAAGCCTTGAACTCTTTTATGATTTACCAGATAACCACGATTTCTTAGTTCTAAATAAATCCGACGATAAGCATAATTTCCCTTGTGTTCGATAAAAATGGATTGAATTTCAGCTTTAAGCTCTTGGTCCTTATCTGTTTTATCTAGCTGTTTCAAGTGATAGTAGTAGGTCGAACGAGCTAGTTTAATGGCTTTTAGAAGAAGATCTAACGAAAACTCAGTCATTAATTCTTGAACAATTTCTGTCTTTCTTCTTTCTCTTTTTCCTCCTTCAATCGGAGTTCTCTTAACTTTTTTAGGATGGCATTCTCCGCTCTCAGGTACTCTCTCTCTTGTTTTCTCAACAATAGTATACCCGTTTTTCTTGTATTGTGCCAGCCAAAATGAAAGCATTCCTTGGTTTGGGAGGGCATAATCAAGACTAACACTTCTTTGTGAACAACCTTCCAGTAAGACTTTATCCATCATTTCTTGTTTCAATTTAGAAGAATAGTGACGATTCTTCCCCTTTTTAACGATTTCTATGCCATAACGGTCAATTAATTTCACCATGTACTTTAGACCAGAAACATCCACACCAAATCTTTTTGAAAGCTGTTTGAAGCTTTGTCCTTGCTTTCTTAGTTCATAGATCTGAACTTTATCTTCATAACTCAATTTCATAATAAAACACCCCAAAAGTTAGATTTATTCTGTCTAACTTTTGGGGTGCAGTTCATCATTTCAACATCCTATACTATGCGTTTTTTAATTTTAGAGACCTTCTCTCTAGCTTTCAAAAAACTTACAATATCCTAAGTCAATCTGTGGATGCTGTGTTTATTGATTAAAGAAACTATCTAGATCAGTAGCAAAGTGATTAGCGTACTTCGCAACCGTTTCAGAGTATACTCTATTCTGTATACTATCTACTATAACTTTCGTAGATAAATTATTACATTCTCATTATAGTTTTTAAATAACCAATCATCTGATTAGTGTCTATCACTACATCTGCTAGTCTGACAACAGCTGTATCTTCATTGTAATTGGTTTCTATAGGGACTTAACTTGAGCAACGATATTCTCTACCGTAAATCCATAATTATCAATCACAGTCTGAGCTGGGGCAGACGCACCGAAGATGTCAATACCGATGACCGCGCCATCCAAACCAACATACTTGTACCAACTTTGGGTCGCTGCCATTTCAATGGCCACACGACGACGAGTCTTAGATGGTAAAATGTCTTCCTTGTAGGTAGCATCTTGAGCATCAAATAGTTCGGTTGAGGGCATAGATACCACACGTACTTTACCACCTTGTAAAACCAATTCCTTAGCAGCTTTGATAGCTAGATTGACCTCAGATCCTGTAGCAATGATAATAGTATCAAATCCCGGGGTATCATACACGACGTAGGCTCCTTTAGCGACCTTACCAAAGTCTGTCCCTTCTTCAACTACCAAGTTTTGACGGGTTAAGACAATGACAGTTGGAGTGGTGGTACTGGTCAAGGCATGATGCCAAGCCGCTTGAGTTTCACGGGCATCCGCTGGACGGATAACAGTCAAGTTTGGCATTGAGCGTAAACCTGCCAAATGTTCAACTGGTTCATGAGTTGGACCATCTTCACCAACGGCAATTGAATCATGGGTAAAGACATAAGTTACAGGCAACTCCTGAATGGCTGATAGCCGAATAGCAGCTTTGACGTAGTCAGAGAAAACAAAGAAGGTTCCGCCATAAACTCGTAAACCACCATGAAGAGCCATTCCATTGAGGATTGTTCCCATGGCAAATTCACGTACCCCAAACTGAATATTGCGGTTTAATGGATTATATTTATCTTGTAAGCCATCTGCCTTGATGTAGGTCATGTTGGAGTGAGCTAAGTCTGCCGATCCACCTAAGAAGGTTGGTAAAACTGCTGCTGCTGTATTAATAGCATCTTGGGACGAATTACGAGTTGCTTGAGAGAAGCCATTCTCATAGACAGGGAAGTCTTTTTCAGTAATGGTTACAGGGAATTTTCCAGCTACAATAGCGTCAATCTCACTAGCAACTTCGGGATAAGCAACCTTGTAATCAGACACCAAACTAGCCCAAGCATCGTATGCCTCCTGACCACGATCCGCTACATTTGTCTTGAAATCAGAATATACTTCCTCTGGTACTTCAAATGGATCGTAATCCCATCCCAAAAACTTACGAGTTGCTCCTGTTTCTTCTGCTCCTAGTGGTGCACCATGAACAGCATTTGTACCACTTTTATTGGGTGAGCCGTAACCAATTACCGTTTTCACTTCAATCAAACTCGGCTTACCAGAAAACTTGGCCGTCTCAATTGCTGTAGAAATTGCTGCTAAATCTGTTCCATCTTCTACCAGAACTGTATGCCAACCATAAGCATCGTAACGGGCGCGAACATTTTCAGAGAAAGTATCTTTGGTCTCACCATCCAAGCAGATGTCGTTGGAGTCGTAGAGGACGATAAGCTTATCTAAAGCTTGATGACCTGCATAAGAAGCCGCCTCCGCAGACACTCCTTCCATGAAGTCACCGTCTCCAGCAATAACATAAGTATAATGGTCAAAAATAGGGAAACCATCTTTGTTGTACTTAGCAGCTAAAAAACGCTCTGCTTGGGCGAAACCAACGGCAGTAGAAATTCCCTGACCAAGCGGACCAGATGTCGCATCCACACCAGACGTATGCGTCACTTCAGGATGACCAGGTGTCTTAGATCCCCATTGCCGGAAATTTTTAATCTCGTCCATGGATACATCGTTATACCCTGTTAAATGCAAGAGAGCATACAGTAGCATTGATCCATGACCCGCAGACAAGATAAAGCGATCTCGGTTAATCCAGTTTGGCTGCTCAGGTGTAATTCTAAGGTGCTTTGTAAATAGGCTATAAGCCATTGGCGCAGCACCCATGACGATTCCCGGGTGACCAGAATTAGATTTGTTAATAGCATCTACGCCAAGAAAACGAATGGCGTTAACTGATTGTAGTGACATATATTCCTCCTAACTAATAAATTTCTTCTCAAACCATTATTTGATTGGCATTGTTTTTCCGGTCATTTCTTCGTAATCTCTAGAACAGATATCCCAGGCTTTGGCAATATCGTCATCCAAACCAAATAATCCACTGCGACCTATAACATAAATATCTGGTCCTGCCACATCAATTTGTTTGAAAGTCTTACGACTCGAAGAACCATCCATCTCAATGATGTAGTGATAACCATTCTGAACTCTAAGCTGACGGAGTTCTTGGATTTTATACAAGGTAGACTCCAAAAAGCGTTGTCCTGCAAAACCTGGATCTACAGTCATAATAGTTACTTTGTCAAGTAAATCAATGTAGGGAAAGATTGTAGAAACAGGTGTTTCAGGATTAAGGACAACACCAGCCTTTAGACCTGCATCATGAATTTTATCAATCAAACGAAAAGCAAGACCATTCAGAACTTCAGCATGAATACAAATATACTCACATTGTAAATCGAGAACTTGATCTACCCAAAAGGTTGGGTCTGTGACCATCAGATGAACTGATAAAGGTGTGTCACTAATTTTTTGAACTTCTTGAATGAACCAAGGAGACAAGGTAATATTGGGAACAAAATGGCCATCCATAATATCGATATGATAAGATGCTACTTTATCATTCAAAAAAGTAATCTGCTCTTTGAATTTGTCCAAATCCATGGTCATCAAAGATGGTGAAAATTCAATTCTTGACATCGTTACCCTCTTACAAAATTTCAATATCTGACAAATCAATCTCTTCTTCAACAGTCATAACTGGTTCTGTATGTTTTATTGGTTTTTTCAAAATCGCGTAGACAAGTCCTGTGACTACAATGTTGGCTAACAAAGCACAAATACCAGCTACTGGACGAGTCATGGTTGGTAACATAAGCACTCCACCAAATGGCACGGCAGAATCAGCACCCATTGTCAAAGAAACAGCACCACCAACAGCACCACCGATACCTGTTGCAATGAGACCTGGAACCAAGTTATTCATAACAATCGGAATTACACCTTCAACAATATTGACAATCCCCATAGGAACAGCCGATTTCAATGTTTCGATTTCCTCTTGAGTATAGATATTTTTTTTGAGTAATTTCGCGATAAAATAGGCCAATCCAAATCCAACTGGTGTAGCAGTATTCACCAATTGCAAAGCAGTCAATGGTTCTTTCACACCTTCAGCCTGTAAAGTCAACACAAACGCATAGACTGTTTTATTAAGTGGGCCACCAAAGTCAACAGCACTGAGAACTCCAATAACTGCCCCCATCAAACCATTTGAAGCACTTCCCAAGCTTTGTAATAAGCTCGTCAACCAGTTGGTAAAGGCTGCGATAGGCGCTCCAATAATATAAATCATAATCAAACTACTTACCAAAGAGGCTACAAAAGGAATAATCAAGGTTGGCATTAAACCTTTAATCCAGTTTGGTACTTTGACCTTTTTAATAATCGCTTGAACCAAGAAACCAGCTATATAACCTCCCAAGATACCACCGATAAACCCTGAACCAACAGAATTGGCAATTAGACCAACAACAAAACCTGGTGCAATCCCTGGTTTACCAGCAATCGAGTAAGACAAACCTGTAGCAATAACAACTGGCAAGAGACCAAGGGCTTTACCACCCATAGTTGCTAAAGCATCCCAGATAGTGAATTTTCCTGCTACAAGAGCGTCAGGAACACCACCCCCCATTGCTAAACCAATGGCAACTAAGAATCCTGCACCACAAACAATTGGAATCATATAGGAAATGGCTGTCAATAAGTGACCTTTTAAGTTTAAGTGTTTCAACATATATTTTCTCCTTAAATATTTTCAGTTATTTCGTAACAATCTCAACAGCTTTAGCAATCAGTTTATTGGGAGATTTGACTGCCACTTCTGTTGGAACCTTGATAATCTTTTTACCCTCAAAGCGTTCCATACCAGAAATCTTAACATCAACTGCTAAAATAACTACATCCGCTGCATCAATCTGCTCTTGACTCAATTCATTTTCTACCCCTATTGTCCCCTGAGTCTCAACATGAATCACATGTCCAGCTACCTTTGCGGCATTCTCTAATTTTTCCTGTGCAATATAAGTGTGGGCAATTCCCACAGTACAAGCTGCAACACCAACAATTTTCATACGGATACCCTCCAAAATTTTTTCTTATTAACAAAAAGCTGCAATCACATCATCAGATGTCTGAGCCCGAACTAATTTGGCAACAACTTCGTCATTACCAAGTTTTCGAGCAAAGAGTGATAAGGTCTTCAAATGCTCCCTAGCAGCTTCTGTATCATCACCAACTGCAAAGAGTACAATTACTTTGACCCCTTTCCCATCAATGGTCTCCCAAGGAATCTCATTGTGATTTATAGCTATGACTACCCCCGCCTTCTCCACAGCAGAACTCTTGCTATGGGGAATAGCAATATAATTCCCAATACCGGTCTGTCCTTCTGCCTCTCTCTGATAAAGACCTTCGATAAATTGGTCTCTATCAGACACATAACCCGTCTCAACCAATAGTTGAGCTAATGCCTCAAAAACCTCTTCTTTGCTCTGCATCTGTAAATCCGTCTGGATCAGACTCACATTAAGAATATCTTTGATTTCCATATATTATCTCCCGTAATTCTTCTTTTGTTAACTGTTTTAATTGATTTATGAATGATTCATCTGCTAGTCTTCTCATCAATGTTTTAATACATGACTTGTCCTGTGATACTGCAATGGCCAAACCGATAATAAGGTCAACACACTGGATATCCTTCGACCATTCTCTGATAGGTGGTTTTAATCTAGTAATCACTAAGACATGATGTTGAAAGTTTCCTTCACAATGTGGTAGAAGAACACCTTTAGCAACCTCTATACTTCCCTGTCTCTCACGGTAATATAGAAGCTCTTCTATTTTTTCTGTATCTTCAGAAACAAGAAGGCTGATTTGATTTGCTAATTCTTTGTAGGCTTCTTGACGATTTTGAACAGATATATCCATAAGGACAAGCGAAAGATTATTCATAGTTTATCTCCTGAATTTTTGCTTGAAGACGTTGTTTATCACCCTCGGTTAGAAAAGCACTAACTAGGACAAACGGGACACTTGCTGGTTCCTGCAAAGCTACCGTCGTCACAATGAAATCTAAATCTGGATATAGATTTATCAGCTCATCTAATTGATGATAAGCAACTACATCAATAATATCCAATTCAGAAAATTGCTTTTCTAATCGTGCTCGTAAAAGCTCTGAAGTTCCGACACCTGATGTACACATCACTACTGTTTTTAGAGGACGTGCTCGCTTTTCTTGAAACCGTGCAAAATATAAGACTAGAAAACCAATCTCGTCCAGACTCAAGGACGCAAAACCAAATACTAAACTCACTTCTTTAGAAATAGTTGTTAACTCTTTAACCAGATTAGGATAGGTTAAAAGAATTTGTGATAAAAGACTATTCTTAATCTGTACTCTATTATCTAATCTCCTCAGTAAGGGACTGATATGACTCGCCAAGTCAACAAAGTCAGGATCTGTCGTTTCAATCTCTCTATTGTCCATACACATACGGCTAAAATAGTAATGAGTGACATCTAAAACTCGCTGAGAAAAAGGAAGCTTCCCGGAAGAAAATGGTTTTTGCAATCTCGAAGATACAACGTATTGATAAAGATAGTCAATCTCAACTGCATCAACCTTCATCTTAAAATATTGTTCAATTTCTTGAATAATTTTTTGACAGACACTGTAAATTTTCTCATCAACAATAGTAGGTTTTGAAGGTGCTACAACATGAATACTAGTACTACGACGATTCCTACTGATAAAAATATACAGGTGAGAGAAAATATTTATATTATATGGATAGGGAATGTTTACCCCCAATTCTCTCTCAAGTGTAATCAGTAATCCCAAACAAAAGTGAGCAAGTTCTCCGTCAAGAGGCTGAACCTTATTCTGTGTAATTTGCTCTAAATCCAACTGATTAAACATTGGCAGTAGATTTAGAATGGCTGAACGAATTTGAGCCTCATCCCCATCAATAAAAAGCTTTCGTTGTCTCATTTTTAAATCTAACCCATAAATTGCTAGACTCTCTTGTAATATCTGACGATCTTTTAGTACTACTGACTCGCTTACGTAGAATTCCTCTCCTAAATCATAAATAGAATGTGGCTTAGGAGCAGTCAACAAAAGACGTTCTAGTAATTTTTCACGCCTTACTTCAGGATCAAAAGCCTCTGTAAAATTCCCATCAACGTCCACGAGGGAACTTCTTGGATTTAATTTGAAACCTCTGCCTTTTTCAGATAAAATGAATGCTTCTACCGGACAATCTTTGTTGATTACCTTGACAAGGCGATAAACCGTTTTATCAGAGCAATTTAATTTTTCTCCCAATACTTTAGCAGATATATAATCCTTACTATCTCGCAAAAGGAGCAACAACGTTTCCATTTGTTCTTGTTTTCTAGACACGATACACCTCCTTTATGATTCCATTATATCGCTTTCAAAAAATAATATACTTCGCATTTTGTCCTTTGCAATGGACATTTTTGTTTTTATCAAAAATATGATATCAAATAGAACAGAACCTCACTATGCCAAAATCATTTTACCTTTTCTTCATAACATCTATTTTAGTTGAAATATTTAAGTTGCTTTTCGTATTTGATAAGAAATAAACCAAACGATTTTCTAATAAATAACACTATGTTCCATTTAACAATAGATAGCATCTTCATTTTCAAACTACCAACCTATCCGACCATTTGTTCTAGCAATAGAAGAGAGCTAAAATTACTTCAATCTGTCGCTTTCTCTTTCTTACATCAAACTTCAAATAGTCTAACTACAGATATTTGAATCTATTACCTCAATCCAAGCAGGCTTGAGAATCACTCTTGGGTTCACCGATAGATAATAGACACGTAGGCCTTGCACATCAGATCTACGATAGATCCATCGTATAAAAAACTGCAATCCACAGATTGCAGTCTTTCTTTATTTTTTCTCTTGGTAACGACTGGTCAGGATGAAAATCACGGTAAAGACCAACATCATGACACCATAAACAGGTAATGTTTGTCCTGTTAAGGTTGCAATTTCAAGCAGTTTTTGAATTCTTGGGAAGAGAGCTGTGGCTAGGAAGCCTCCTACTGACCAGACAATCAATAGGACTCGCCATAGAGTGAATGGCATGCAGGCTCTAAATACGGATAAGAAACCAATTGACCCCAAGAGATAATAGAGGAGAGTTGAGATTTCTAACTCAGACCAACCTTGGCTACTCCCAAATATTTTCACAAACAGGACGCTAAACACGACCATGAGAGCGCTTGGTAGGGCACGAAGCATGGATTTTCTGAGGAAATTTGGCTCAACAGGTTTGATATTTCGCTCAAAAGTCAGAACGAATGGTGGGAAACCTTCCACAAACTGGTCAATCATGGTAATCTGGATCGGAATGAAGGGGAAAATCAAAATCCACTCTGACCGACCTAGTAAAGCACTGGCAATACAGATGACTGCTAACAGGAAGGAATAGATGGTCTTTATCAAGAAAATCGGGGCGATGTGGGCAATGTTATTGACCACGCGACGACCCTCGAAGAGAATCTCAGGAACATCATTAAAGTCTGAGTTCAAGAGAACCAGATTGGCAATCTGACGGGTTGCTGGATCCCCCTCCGCCATCACGATAGAACAATCCGCCTCACGAAGGGCCAAGATATCATTAACCCCGTCCCCTGTCATAGCCGTTGTATGACCCGCTTTTTTCAACGTTTGGATGATGAGTTTCTTTTGATGAGGGGAAACACGTCCGAAAATAGCTGTCTCCTCCGCCATGGCCATCAATTCCTCATCGGTGATTTTTGAGCAATCTACATAGCTGTGATAGTCCGCAAAACCAGCCTTCTGGGCAATGCTAGACACCGTAACTGGATTGTCACCAGAGATAATCTTGAGTCCTACCTCCTGAGAACGGAGATAGTCCAGCGTCTCTGCTGCTCCCTCTCGAATGGGGTCCAAGATTTCCAGCAAGGCTAGAGCCTGAATATCAGATGGTTTCTGTGGTTTGTGATGGTCTAATTTCTCCTGACTGAGAGCTAAGACCAAGACACGTGATCCTCTCTCCAAGGCCTCCCTGGCTTCTGGGACTTCAGAATCCAGCAACATCTCAGGTGCCCCTAAGAAAACTGTCCCCAAGCCTTCTAACTCCATAGCCCCCCACTTGCGGTCGCTGGAGAAGGGAAGATTGGAAATCATAGGATAAGCAACATCTCCCACAAAACGCTGGCGAATGGCTTGGGCAGTTGGATTCTTATCCTCACTATGGGCCATGTAGCTAGTCAAGATGCTGGCAATAGCCTCTTCACCATACGTTTCCGTCAACGGAAGAACAGCCTCCACCTGCATCTTTCCTTGGGTGATGGTACCCGTCTTGTCCAGACAGAGCATATCCACGCGCGCCAAGGTCTCAACAGAGTACATCTCCTGCACCAAGACCTTTTTCAAACCTAGCTTGATAACTGCAGTCAAGAGCGAAGTAATGGTCAAAAGGGCAATTCCCTTAGGCAACATTCCCAAAAGAGCTGTCGACGAGTTTACAACAGATGACTTGAGAGGCAGGCCTTTTAAAAGCAAGGCTTCCAGCAAGAGAGCCAGACCAAAGGGAATGATAATCTTCCCAGTAAAACCAGCCAACTTGTCCAGCGATTTCATGATACGGGAATTGATGGGTTTAACGGTCTTAGCCTCAAGCATGAGTTTGGCAGCATAGTTGTCTGCACCGACATGGTGAACTTGAGATAAAACTGACCCACTGGCTAGGAAACTTCCTGACAAAAGTAAGCCGTCAACTTCCTTTTGCACCAAATCACTTTCTCCCGTTAACATGGCTTCATTGACTTCCGCAAAGCCTTCCAAAACCAAGGCATCACTAGGAATCTGCTCTCCTGCAGACAAACGAATGACATCTCCTAGCACTAATTCTTCAGGATTAAGAGCAACTTCCTGACCATCACGGATGGTTTTGACCTTTTCCTTGGTCATGAGATTGAGCTTGTCCACCATGTGTTTGGCTCGTAGCTCGGTCACAATCCCAGAAAAAGCGTTAAAGCAGATAACAGCAAAGAAGACCAGATTGCTCCAAGCCTGCACAAAGGCAAGAGCCAAAGCAATGGCTAAGTTCAAAGCGTTAAAAAGGGTAAAGACATTTCGTTTAACGATTTGCCAAGTGCTGGTACTGGCTGATGCGGTAAAGTCATTGACCAAACCCTCAGCCTGTCTTTCCTTGACTTCTCTTTGGGTTAATCCCATAATCTTATTTTTATCCATAAATTCTATTATATCATTTTTTTTAACAGAATTCTAATTTCATCCCAAATATGCATCTAGTCAAGGGAAAAGTTTGCCAGCCCTCCTTTGATAAGGTATAATAATAACAAGAAAACAATCGAAGGAGATCGCATGTTTTATACTTATTTGCGTGGATTAGTTGTATTGCTCTTATGGTCCATCAATGGCAATGCTCACTATCATAATACTGATAAAATTCCTAATCAAGATGAAAATTATATTTTAGTTGCGCCTCACCGTACCTGGTGGGATCCTGTTTATATGGCCTTTGCGACCAAGCCAAAACAGTTCATCTTTATGGCAAAAAAAGAACTCTTTACCAACCGTATCTTTGGTTGGTGGATTCGTATGTGTGGCGCCTTTCCCATCGACCGTGAAAATCCCAGCGCCTCAGCCATCAAATATCCTATCAACGTTCTCAAAAAAAGTGACCGCTCTCTCATCATGTTTCCAAGTGGTAGCCGCCACTCAAACGATGTCAAGGGGGGCGCAGCACTGATTGCCAAAATGGCCAAGGTCCGTATCATGCCGGTTACCTACACCGGTCCCATGACTTTGAAGGGCTTGATTAGCCGTGAACGTGTCGATATGAACTTTGGAAATCCAATCGATATCTCAGATATCAAGAAAATGAATGATGAAGGCATTGAAACAGTCGCCAATCGTATTCAAACAGAATTCCAACGTCTGGACGAAGAAACGAAACAATGGCACAATGATAAAAAACCAAATCCACTCTGGTGGTTTATCCGCATCCCTGCCCTCATCCTTGCTATTATCCTCGCTATCCTAACCATCATCTTTAGCTTTATCGCAAGCTTCATCTGGAACCCAGATAAGAAAAGAGAAGAACTTGCATAGAAGAAATGAACCTTGGCCAAACAGCTAAGGTTTTCATTTATATATCAAATTGAAACTAGAATAGTACACCTCTACTTCTTAAAACATTTTTAGAAATCGATTTGACTGTCCTGATCGATTTGTCCTGTTTTTGTTTCATTTTACTATATTTATAAGAATCTCCTAATCAAATCAAAAGCCACTCTACAATAGAGTAACTTTAAGATTGTCCATTTATACTCAATGAAAAAGCCCTCTGAAAATCAGAGAGCTGATTTGAGCTCGGGCTAAAATCCTAGTGAAACAAAAAAATCTACACGATCAGAAAAGTCTCTATCGTACCATTTTCATACATGATGTATAGTCCAAGTAGAATGAATACTAAGGGCACAATGATTCGCTCGTATTTTTCAATTGTCTCGAATATTAACGGAATAGAGGATAACACCCGACTAATCTCGCAAAAGATAATTATGCCGATTACAAACACAAGCAAGGCCACGAGGGTCTGTGACCAATCTAACGAAGCAAAATAAGGTATATAGATACCTAAATTATCTCCGCCAGACGCAATTGTCAGCAATGTAACTGTCCAAAACAGTTGATTTGCCTTGCTTTGTTCTAATCTTTCAATAATTTCTTCCTCTTCTTCTTCCGCATCTTCTCCAACAATTGCAAAGCGAATCCCTAAATAGATAGGGATTAAACCAAGCAATCCAACCATCCATTCTTCAGGCACGAAATTAACGACATAAGCAGCAACTAAACTCGCCCCTACAAGTAAGCCTGTGCCTAGATATTGCCCCGCATAAATATGCCATTTCTGTTTATTCTGTGATAGCTGTGCAAATAAAATAATTAAAATAATTAAATAATCGATACTGGTGGAAATATAAACACCAATAGCAGATATGATTGTCTGTCCCATAAAAAAAACCTCCTGTATTAGTCAGTAATAAATCAGCAGATTTTAGGAGAGCACAGACACATTAATTTAGCTATCGCTAGTGGGTAATGTCGAACGTAGGAAAGCATTTTACTCCTCCTCAAAACGTAGTTACAAAGTAATTTCTAACTGGAATTCAGTGACTACTTCCATGTAAAGTATAACATACTATACTTTACTTTGTAAAGAGTGGGCTCTTCTAGGGGGCTTGCATACAGCTACTCGGCTTGAAAAGCCGAGTAACTGCGCACCTTTATGGTGTAATTAGCTGATACCGTTTGAGGTTTTTGTAGTCTCCAAAATTGTTACCGATAAAACCTCAATAAAAAAGCCCTCTGAAGTCAGAGAGCTGATTTGAGCCCGGGCTAAAATCCTAGTGAAAAAGATGAAACTCCTTGTGCTCATCGAACACTGTGTCATTTCCCTATTTTCATACGGATTTTTGACGCCCTTAGCATCATGATTCTTGCTAGATAAATCGTTTATAGACTAGGCGACGAGGCGAAGATCGTACGAAACTTTCAGTGAAACAAAAAAAATCTCCCCGAAGGGAGAAAAGCTGGTTTATTTTACCTTACAGTGCTAGGAACCGTAACCAAAGATTATACTTGAGTATATCGAGGTAAGGTGACAACGCAAAAAAGCTACCCAATTTAGAGTAGCTTCATTATCAAGATATGCTCAATTGAACACGGCCTAAGCACTTGGCAAAAAAGATAAAATCTCCTAGAAACTGAAGTTTCTTCGTCAATTTTCCTATTTTTGCTTTGTGCTTTTGACAGCATTTGTATCTTGAATTAGCGACGAAGTCCTAGAGAGTTGATCAACTCACGGTAACGGTTAACGTCGTTTTTACGCAAGTATGCAAGCAAGTTACGACGGCGACCGATTTTTTTCATCAATCCACGGTAAGTAGCGTGGTCTTTTTTGTGTTGTTTGATGTGTTTGTTAAGGTGGTTGATTTCCCAAGTAAGGACAGCAACTTGAACCTCTACTGAACCTGTATCACCTTCGTGACGTGCATATTGTGCAATGATTTCATTTTTTTTCTCTTTTGAGATTGCCATGATGTTTCTCCTTTTTATTTGGCTTCATCCGAGTGACAGGTTGGCATGCCTGTAACCAAGAAGAAGTTATTTGTCTTTACGACAATCCCTATTTTACCAAGATTTAAATTTTCTGTCAAACATTAATACTCTCATAGTTATTATTTTTCAAGTAAAGAGATACGTTCTTTTATATGATGACCTTTTTCAAGTTCATCTACCAATCCAATAGCATAATCTGCATAACTAATCTAGCTTATTCCTTTTTCATTAGTAGTAAAAATTTCTCCTGCTAGAATGTAGTTTCCTGTTTTTTCACCATCGGGAATAAAATCTACAGCAGGACTGACAAAAGTCCAGTTGAGATTATTTTTTGTACGAAGAAGATCCAATTCATCCGCTTGAGCTTTTGCTAGTGGCTTAAATTCTTCAGGAAAATCAGACGTATCTAAAAGTCGTGTCGTTTTTGTTTCATCTATATAAAAGCTTCCTGATCCCCCTACAACTAGAAAACGTGTCTGTGTTCCAGCAAGAAGCTGATTAAATAGTTCGATTGATTTGCTGTGGAGCGGTAGCGTATCTGGTGTATAAGCACCAAACGCTGAAATAACAGCATCAAATCCAGTAAGATCATCTTTTGTCAACTCAAATAAATCTTTTTTAATAATAGACTCAGATTGACTTTTGTTTTCAGAACGAACAATAGCCGTTACTTCATGTCCTCGTTTGACTACTTCTTCAACAATTGCTTTCCCCGCTTGTCCATTTGCTGCAATAACTGCTAGTTTCATTTTTTATACCTCTCTTATTGTAATTATTTTAGTTACAACAATTGTGACACTCTTAATAATCAATGTCAATAGTCTTGCTTAATTATTATCAAAATATTTCTACCAAGAAAACTAACTATGATTCTAGTGAAAAGAAAAATCTTCTTTGTCAACAAATTTACTTTCTTGTTTTAAACATGCTATAATAATCATAGCAAGAGATCTAAGTTGTCTGTTTTTTTAAAACGAGGTGATTATCATGCGTAGATTCTATTCCCATCTCCCCTACTATCTGGTCATATTATTCTTTTATTGGCCACTTTATGAGTTGTTCTTACTAGTTGTTTCTGACCCCCTTACACTCAAGGAACTCTATATAAACAATCTTCTCTTCTTTACACCTCTGGTAATCTTGATTATATCGTTACTCTATAGCTACCGTTTCCGTTTCTCACTTTGATGGTTAGTTGGTAACGGACTGCTCTTTTACTTTACTATCATAACCTTTGGTGAGTTTATACTAATTTACTTGCTAATCTATGAAACAGTTGCTCTGGTCGGCATGGATTCTGGTATTAGCATCAAGCATATTCTACAAAAAATGAAAAACAAAAAACTTTCACAAAATCCTTGAAAAATCTCACAATCATGCTATAATAATCCATAGAGACAAGTCACTTAGTCCCTTTCTACTAGAGAGTGCGTGGTTGCTGGAAACGCATAGGAAGTCTAAACTGATACTACTCTTGAGTTTTTTATGAAAACATAAAACGGTGGCCACGTTAGAGCCGATCAGAGGTGTCCCTCTCTTTTGAGGTACATAAATGAAGGTGGAACCACGTTGCGACGTCCTTTCGAGGATGTCGCATTTTTTTATTAGGATACTAATTATGGAGTTGCAAGAATTAGTGGAGCGCAGTTGGGCAATCCGACAAGCTTATCACGAACTGGAAGTTAAGCATCATGATTTCAAGTGGACGGTAGAAGAAGACCTCTTGGCTTTATCTAATGATATTGGAAATTTCCAATGACTGGTGATGACAAAGCAAGGACGCTACTATGATGAAACACCCTACACACTGGAACAAAAACTTTCAGAAAATATCTGGTGGCTATTAGAACTTTCTCAACGTTTGGATATAGACATTCTGACGGAAATGGAAAACTTCCTCTCTGATAAAGAAAAGCAATTGAACGTTAGGACTCGGAAGTAGTCTGCTGATAAAAAATCAATGCTTAGAAACTATGAAATAATAAAAAAGGAGAACATCATGATTAACATTACTTTCCCAGATGGCGCTGTTCGTGAATTCGAATCTGGCGTAACAACTTTTGAAATTGCCCAATCTATCAGCAATTCCCTAGCTAAAAAAGCCTTGGCTGGTAAATTCAACGGCAAACTCATCGACACTACTCGCGCTATCACTGAAGATGGAAGCATCGAAATTGTGACACCTGATCACGAAGATGCCCTTCCAATCTTGCGTCACTCAGCAGCTCACTTGTTCGCCCAAGCAGCTCGTCGTCTTTTCCCAGACATTCACTTGGGAGTTGGTCCAGCCATCGAAGATGGTTTCTACTACGATACTGACAACACAGCTGGTCAAATCTCTAACGAAGACCTTCCTCGTATCGAAGAAGAAATGCAAAAAATCGTCAAAGAAAACTTCCCATCTATTCGTGAAGAAGTGACTAAAGACGAGGCACGTGAAATCTTCAAAAATGACCCTTACAAGTTGGAATTGATTGAAGAACACTCAGAAGACGAAGGCGGTTTGACTATCTATCGTCAGGGTGAATATGTAGACCTCTGCCGTGGACCTCATGTTCCATCAACAGGTCGTATCCAAATCTTCCACCTTCTCCATGTAGCTGGTGCGTACTGGCGTGGAAACAGCGACAACGCTATGATGCAACGTATCTACGGTACAGCTTGGTTTGACAAGAAAGACTTGAAAAACTACCTTCAAATGCGTGAAGAAGCTAAGGAACGTGACCACCGTAAACTTGGTAAAGAGCTTGACCTCTTTATGATTTCACAAGAAGTGGGACAAGGTTTGCCATTCTGGTTACCAAATGGTGCGACTATCCGTCGTGAATTGGAACGCTACATCGTAAACAAAGAGTTGGCTTCTGGCTACCAACACGTCTACACTCCACCACTTGCTTCTGTTGAGCTTTACAAGACTTCTGGTCACTGGGATCATTACCAAGAAGACATGTTCCCAACCATGGACATGGGTGACGGGGAAGAATTTGTCCTTCGTCCAATGAACTGTCCGCACCACATCCAAGTTTTCAAACACCATGTTCACTCTTACCGTGAATTGCCAATCCGTATCGCTGAAATCGGTATGATGCACCGTTACGAAAAATCTGGTGCCCTCACCGGCCTTCAACGTGTACGTGAAATGTCACTCAACGACGGTCACCTATTCGTTACTCCAGAACAAATCCAAGAAGAATTCCAACGTGCCCTTCAGTTGATTATCGATGTTTATGAAGACTTCAACTTGACTGAATACCGCTTCCGCCTCTCTCTTCGTGACCCTCAAGATACTCATAAGTACTTTGATAACGATGAGATGTGGGAAAATGCCCAAACCATGCTTCGTGCAGCTCTTGATGAAATGGGCGTGGACTACTTTGAAGCCGAAGGTGAAGCAGCCTTCTACGGACCAAAATTGGATATCCAGATTAAAACTGCCCTTGGAAAAGAAGAAACCCTTTCTACTATCCAACTTGATTTCTTGTTGCCAGAACGCTTCGACCTCAAATACATCGGAGCTGATGGCGAAGATCACCGTCCAGTCATGATCCACCGTGGGGTTATCTCAACTATGGAACGCTTCACAGCTATCTTGATTGAGAACTACAAGGGTGCCTTCCCAACATGGCTGGCACCACACCAAGTAACCCTCATCCCAGTATCTAACGAAAAACACGTGGACTACGCTTGGGAAGTAGCCAAGAAACTCCGTGACCGCGGTGTCCGTGCAGACGTAGATGAGCGCAATGAAAAAATGCAGTTCAAGATCCGTGCTTCACAAACCAGCAAGATTCCTTACCAATTAATTGTTGGAGACAAAGAAATGGAAGACGAAACAGTCAACGTTCGTCGCTACGGCCAAAAAGAAACACAAACTGTCTCAGTTGATAATTTTGTTCAAGCTATCCTAGCTGATATCGCCAACAAATCACGCGTTGAGAAATAAGAGTCTAGCATAAAAGCCTCCAATCTGGAGGCTTTTTCTCATCTATTTTTACTCAAGGACTAAGTTCACTTGAGCAAACTGAATCCGCACTGTCGTTCCTTTTCCGACCTCAGACTCGATACGAATCTGGTGCCCCAGTTCTTCAGAAATTTTCTTAGATAGATAAAGGCCAAGTCCAGAGGACTGCTGGGTCAAACGGCCATTGTATCCTGAAAAGCCACGTTCAAATACTCGGAGGACATCACTGTTTTTTATCCCGATTCCCGTATCTTTGATACAAAGCTCTTGGTCATCCATATAAATCTCCAGACCACCTTCCTTGGTGTACTTGAGACTGTTTGAGATGATTTGCTCAATAACCACTAGCAGCCACTTTTTATCCGTCACGATTTCTTTATCAAGGTCATGTAGATTGACATTTAAGCCTTTTTGAATAAAGAAAAGAGCATATTTACGAATTATTTCCTTGACCAAGTCCTCAATTTGAACCTGATTTAAGAGCAAATCATCATGGAAACTTTCTAAACGCAGGTACTGTAAAACTAGGTTGGTATAGGAGTCGATTTTGAAAATTTCCTGTTCTAGCTGCTGCTTCAGTTGGCGGTCGACCACTTCTGCAACTAAGAGTTGACTGGCTGCAATGGGGGTCTTTATCTGATGGACCCACAAGGTATAGTAATCCAGCAAATCCGTCAGTTTTCTTTCTGCTTTTGACCTCTGCTGATAGAGTTCCATCTCACGCGCTTCTAATTTTTCTGCTAAAGCTATTTCCAAAGGAGACTTGGCTTCCCTCTCTCCATAGAGAAGTTCCTGGCGATAGACCTGCGTTTCCACCAATATGTCCCAAGTGAAAAATAATATGGTTACAAAGCAACACAAGAGGAAAAAGTAGAGGAAGTAAATTCCTAGACTGGCAAATAAAAACTGAAAGAGTAAGACAAGAAATGCCAAAGAAAGCAGATAGATAAAAAGACGACTACGGGAGCGCAGATAGGCTAGAAAAAATTGTTTCCAATCAAGCATGCTTCAATCCGTACCCTATTCCTTTCTTGGTCTCGATAAATCCTACCAATCCCTGCTCCTCCAACTTTTTACGCAAACGAGCCACATTGACAGAGAGGGTATTATCATCAATGAAAAAGTCACTGTTCCAAAGTTCTCGCATCAGATCGTCACGTGCTACGATGTTGCCTGCATGCTCAAATAACACGCGTAAAATCTGGAATTCGTTCTTGGTCAAATTCAAGACTTGCCCTTGATAATGTAAATCCATGGATTTGGTATTGAGGATAACACCAGCATATTCCAGCAAACTCTCATCACGCCCAAACTCATAGGAACGACGCAACAAGCCCTGAACCTTGGCTAAAAGAACCTGCTGGTCAAAAGGCTTGGTCACAAAGTCATCTGCCCCCATATTGATTGCCATGACAATATCCATAGCCTGGTCTCTCGAAGAAAGAAACATGATAGGTACCTTGGAAATCTTGCGGATTTCCTGACACCAGTGATAACCATTAAACAAGGGCAAACCAATATCCATGAGGACCAGATGAGGTTCCGACTGAACAAATAGACTCAAAACTTTCATAAAGTCTTCTACCAGGACCACTTCAAATCCCCATTCAGAGAGCATTTTCCCGACCTGTTGACGAATGACCTGATCATCTTCTATTAATAAAATCTTGTGCATGCGCTTCTCCTTTTCTATTATTATAACAGATTTTTCCATGCCAGATGGTCTGAAACTGAATTTGAAATAGCCTGTTTTTAGCCAGTACAAACAGGCTATGCTACTAGCTAATTTGAGGGAAATTTGCTAAGATAAATAAAAAGAAAGGAGCTCTTATGGCCAATATTTTTGACTATCTGAAAGATGTCGCATATGATTCTTATTACGACCTTCCCTTGAATGAGTTAGACATTCTAACCTTAATAGAAATCACCTACCTCTCCTTTGATAATCTGGTCTCCACACTTCCTCAACGTCTTTTAGATCTAGCACCTCAGGTTCCAAGAGATCCCACCATGCTTACTAGCAAAAATCGCCTTCAATTATTAGATGAATTGGCTCAACACAAGCGCTTCAAAAATTGCAAACTCTCCCATTTTATCAACGACATCGACCCTGAACTGCAAAAGCAATTTGCGGCTATGACTTATCGTGTCAGCCTCGATACCTATCTGATTGTCTTTCGTGGGACAGATGACAGTATCATTGGCTGGAAGGAAGATTTCCACCTGACCTATATGAAGGAAATTCCTGCTCAAAAGCACGCCCTTCGCTATTTAAAGAACTTTTTTGCCCATCATCCTAAGCAAAAGGTTATTCTAGCTGGGCATTCCAAGGGAGGAAATCTCGCTATCTATGCTGCTAGCCAAATTGAGCAAAGTTTGCAAAATCAGATCACAGCAGTTTATACATTTGATGCACCTGGTCTCCATCAAGAATTGACACAGACTGCGGGTTATCAAAGGATAATGGATAGAAGCAAGATATTCATTCCACAAGGTTCCATTATCGGTATGATGCTGGAAATTCCTGCTCACCAAATCATCGTTCAGAGTACTGCCCTGGGTGGCATCGCCCAGCACGATACCTTTAGTTGGCAGATTGAGGATAAGCACTTCGTCCAACTGGATAAGACCAACAGTGATAGCCAGCAAGTAGACACAACCTTTAAAGAATGGGTGGCCACAGTCCCTGACGAAGAACTTCAGCTCTACTTCGACCTCTTCTTTGGCACTATTCTTGAGGCTGGTATTAGCTCTATCAATGACTTGGCTTCCTTAAAGGCGCTTGAATACATTCATCATCTCTTTGTCCAAGCTCAATCCCTCACTCCAGAAGAAAGAGAAACCTTGGGTCGCCTTACCCAGTTATTGATTGATACTCGTTACCAGGCATGGAAAAATAGATAATACTCTTGAAAATTAAATGTATACAAAACAAAAGACCTAGAATACATACTTTCATGTGCATTCTAAGTCTTTTTAAATAGAATCTAATAGTCAATAAAAATCAAATAGCATTGAGAGATAATGGGGCTTGGAACGTCCCTCTCGCTTCAACAAAATGACCCCATTATAGATTAAAAAGATGCCACTTAGAAAAAGCAAAAAAGGAAGTAAGACAAAGGCAAATACATAAAAAGCTAACTGAACATTCTCGTATCCATTTTTATAAAAAAGGTAGGATAGATAAAAATAACTTGAAATGAGGGATAATAAAAATAATACTGGATTCCACAAACTTCTATTATCCTTCCAAAATGACACTATAAAGGCTAATACAATTCCTATAACGAGATACATTTCTTACTCCTTTAATAGCTACATTTTATCATAATTATCCAAAGAAAAAAGAGGGCATTTATCCCTCTTAATCCTTCATCTGACTCTCTGCATCGGCCACGACTTTTTCTAGACTGGTTTGACCAAGTTCTGCCTCCATAGTCAACTGAATTCTCTCCAATTTTTGATCCAAAACATCATGAATATGAGCTCCTACAGGGCAATTTGGATTCGGATTGTCATGGAAACTGAAGAGTTGACCTGTCTTACCAAGACATTCGACCGCCTGATAAACATCTAAAAGACTAATATCCTTAAGGTCCTTGACAATCTCTGTTCCGCCCGTTCCACGCGCTACTGAAATCAGCTCTGCCTTCTTCAACTGGGACAAGATCTTTCTGATAATGACAGGATTGACCCCGACACTAGCAGCCAGAAAATCACTGGTCACCTTGCTTTCCTTCCCCTCGAGGGCAATGATTATCAGCATATGAGTCGCAATGGTAAATCTACTTGGAATTTGCATCCTCTTCTCCTTTTTACGAGGCTACCCTGCCTCTACTCTTCTTTTTCTATTATTATACCCTTTTTAGTTGTAATGTCAATCGTTACCACTTTTCAACCAGTCGTCTAACTCCCGGTCGCAGCCCTCTTTCTGAGCCAATTCTCTCAAAAATTCCTGATGATGAGTATGGTGGATCCCATTGACCAGACTTTCATAGTAAACCTCAAAATAGGGAAGTCTCAGGTCTTTAGCCAGCTGCAATTCCGCTGCCACATCGTAGTCTACCCGTCGGAAGTCCATATCTACCAGGCCTTTGTCATCAAACTCCAAAATCATATACTGGGCCCGCAAGTCCTTCCGTAGCTGAGCGTCCAAAAAGAAAGGTTGGCCAATCGAACCCGGATTGACAATCAATTGCCCACCAGTCCCGTAACGAAGCAACTGCTGGTGAATATGTCCATAAACAGCAATATCACAGGGAGGATGAGTCACCAAGCGGTCAAACTCCTCTTGTTTGCCAGTATGAATCAACTCTCGCCCCCAGTTCTTATCAGGCAGATGATGGCTAATTCCCACCGTCAAATCCCCAAACTGACGATGAATTTGAAGAGGTTGATTGTGGAGCACTTCAATTTCTTCTAGGGAAATTTCCTCTAAAACATACTGGCACTGGCGCAAGAGATAGCGTTGACTGGGGCGAGTACTGTCCAATTCCTTACGGACACCATGCCAAAGACTGTCTTCCCAGTTTCCCAAAACTCTAGCCGTAATCGGTAGTTGATCCAACAAGTCCAAAATCCTTCTACGTCCTGTCCCTGGCATGAGAATATCTCCCAAAAGCCAGTATTCATCCACTCCTAGCTGCTGAGCATCTGCCAAAACAGCCTCCAAGGCGGTGGTATTTCCATGAATATCTGAAAGAAGAGCTATTTTCGTCATATCCATCTCCTCGTTTTTTCTCTTACAATAAGTATAACATAAAAAGTCACAGCTAGAGAAATCTAGCTTTTTTTGATATACTAGATAAAGATATTAGACAAGAGGAAACGAATGACCCCAAACAAAGAAGACTATCTAAAATGTATTTATGAAATTGGCATAGACCTGCATAAGATTACCAACAAGGAAATTGCGGCTCGCATGCAAGTCTCTCCCCCTGCCGTAACTGAAATGATCAAACGAATGAAAAGTGAAAATCTCATCCTAAAGGACAAGGAATGTGGCTATCTACTGACTGACCTCGGTCTCAAACTGGTCTCTGAGCTCTATCGTAAGCACCGCTTGATTGAAGTTTTTCTAGTTCATCATTTAGACTATACAAGTGACCAGATTCACGAGGAAGCTGAGGTCTTGGAACACACTGTCTCTGACCTGTTCGTGGAAAGACTAGATAAACTGCTAGGTTTCCCTAAAACCTGCCCCCACGGAGGAACTATTCCTGCCAAGGGAGAACTACTCGTTGAAATCAATAACCTCCCACTAGCTGATATCAAGGAAGCTGGCGCCTACCGCCTGACTCGGGTGCACGATAGTTTTGACATTCTCCATTATCTGGACAAGCACTCACTTCACATCGGTGACCAGCTCCAAGTCAAGCAGTTTGATGGCTTCAGCAATACCTTCACTATCCTCAGTAACGACGAGGATTTACAAGTGAATATGGACATTGCAAAACAACTCTATGTCGAGAAAATCAACTAATTTCTCAAGTCCCCTACCAACCCTGAAAGTTTTATTTTCAGGGTTTTATTTCTATCATTTTATTTTACTTTCATTTGGTGGTAGAATATTTGAAAAAAAAAGAAAGGTAGTTTAACCTATGAAAAAATCACTAAAAATTTTTGCTACATCTAAATGGTTTGACCTCTTCGGGGTTGCTTTGGTCGTTGGGATTGCGATTGCATCTGGTTACCTCAACTCACGCCTCGATAAATTTGTAGACTGGGGACCATGGACAGCTCTTGTACCCTTTGGATTGATTTCCGTAACCAACGTTGGGATTTCCATGTTGTCCACTCGTTTCACGGGGAAATTAAGCAAATGGGGAAATTACTTTAGTATTGTTAATACCATTTTGTCCGGTGCTATTGATTATATCCTTGGAAATAAGGCGGCCATCATTACCTATCCCGTCACCTTCCTCATTTATACCTTTGCTATAAAGAAATGGAAAGCTTCGCAAGAAGGCAGACCCAACCAAATGAGCCAAAAACAGGTAAAATTGGCGGTCATCATCATTTCCATCATCGCCTTCCTCTTTGCCTTTGTGACCAACTATATCGGATATGAGGGCAAGATGAATCTCCTTGCCTACGTAACAACTATTGCCTTTGCACTGTCCCTCATTGCCAATGCTTTGAATGCATTGAAACTAACAACTCAGTGGGGCTTTTGGTTGATTTACAATTTCGTTCAGCTGACAAAAGCTGGTATTCAAGGAAACTTCGCCAATATCGGTAAATACATCTTTTATATCCTCAATGCAATCGGAGCTTTATTTGTCTGGAATGATGAAGAAGTTAGATAATAGAAGGAAACTCAAATAAAGAATACTAGCCAACTTAAGAGAATCTCCCTTCTGCTATTTTTATCATTTTAGTTGTAACTCCCATTCTTTTGGAGTAGAATGAAGTTAGATAAAAGAGGGAGGTCTTGTCATGAAAAAACTCTATAGAATCCATTTTATAGCAATTGCAGTTATTGATTTGCTACTATTTGCATTTTTTATCACTAGACTCGAGACATCTTTTGAGTGGCTCTTGCTCTCTGGTTTAATTTTCTTCCTTGCTCAAGGACTCCTGCTATTTCTCTTGGTCGTCCGACTCAAACATCAATTCGCTGAGATTTATTCTCAAATCAATAAAAAGATTCGCTTCTACTATTTAGGGGTTCTCACCATTGATTTTCTATTTTTTGTTCTCTTAGCCTTCATTAGTTCTCAGCGTTTTTCATCTCTTATGCCAATCATCACTGCTTGCCATTCTACTTTTTATTATATGACAGCTGACTACCTAAGAGAAAACTATCCAGACTTTTACGACAAACACATCTCTTTATGGGAGTGTCTCTAAGGAAAAGGAGGTTTTAGCATGAAAAAAATCATCTTCATCAAAACCATTCAACTCCTTGTCATTGATGGAATCATGCTGGCATTTTTGACATTTAAAAGGGGGCTTACTTGGGACTGGATTTTGATTTATAGCGGTTGGCTCATTTTCTTTCATCCTGTGCTATTGACCTATCTTTCAAACCAACTTTGTGACCACTTTAGTTAACTCTATTCCCAGATTAGACCGAGATTCTGGCGTTTTGCTTTACAAATTCTCCTATGGGATAGCCTGATGATTCTCTCCTTGGTGTCTTTAAGTGATATTCCACTTTTCCTTCAGGGAACTCTCCTCATCCTAGGACATCTCATCCCTTCCTATCGCATCTGCCAAAGCCTGAAAAGAGACTTCCCCCAAGCATATCAAGAACCGATTTCTTTTTGGAGTATTTTATGATCGATGAGAAAGACCAAGCCGACTGGGCTTGGTCTTTCTTATCTCTTTTTAGTATCTAGGATAATGGTAACAGGTCCGTTATTAACCAGCTCAACCTGCATATCTGCTCCAAAGATACCTGTCTGAACGGGCACTTCTTGCGCTAATTTTTGATTGAAAGCATCATAGAAGTCTGATGCCATATCAGGTTTAGCTGCCCCTGTAAAGGCTGGACGATTGCCTTTCTTAGTATCCGCAAAGAGGGTAAACTGAGAAATAGAGAGGATTTCTCCTTCAATATCTTTGACAGACAGGTTCATCTTGCCTTCTGCGTCTGAAAAAATCCGCATATTGACCAGTTTTCTCACAGCATAGTCCAAATCTTCCTCTTGGTCCTCTGGTCCAACACCAACCAGCAATAAAAGTCCCTGATTGATTTTTCCCTGAATCTGGCCTTCTATACTCACTTGGGCTTTTTTAACCCGTTGGATAATGATTTTCATAATAGCCTTTCTAGTAAGAGCTAGGACAACTAGCCGTTGGTCCGTTTGACAGAGTAAACTTCTGGCACACTCTTAATTTTATCGACAACCGTGGTCAGTGTAGAGAGGTTGGCAATACCGAAGGACACATGGATATTAGCAAACTTCATATCCTTGGTTGGTTGGGCATTGACCGTTGAAATATTCTTGGTTGTATTTGAAAGAACTTGCAGTACATCGTTCAACAGTCCTGTACGGTTGAGACCGTAGATATCGATATGGGCCATATACTCCTTATTTGAGCTAGAGTACTGGTCTTCCCATTCCACATCAAGGAGACGTTGCTCGTAGTTTTCTTGGGCACGCAGGTTCATACAGTCCACACGGTGAATAGCCACACCACGACCCTTGGTAATGTAGCCAACAATATCGTCACCAGGCACGGGGTTACAACACTTAGCAATCCGCACTAGGAGACCAGAAGCACCTTCAATAACCACTCCCCCCTCATGCTTGACCTTGAGAGTTTCTTTATTTTCAACCTTGACCTCGCCACCTTTGACAAGCTCCTCTGCCTCAGCCTTGGCCTTGGCACGCTCTTCCTCACGGCGTTCCTTTTCAGTCAGACGGTTAAAGACGGTAATCGCACCGATTTCCCCAAAACCAATGGCCGCAAAGAGGGAGTCTTCTGTCTTGTAACTGGTCTTTTGCAGAACTTGATCCATGTGGCGCTTGTCCATAAATTTATTTGCCACATAGCCATTTTCTTGGAACTGAGCCATCAGCATCTCACGACCCTTGTTGACAGACAATTCCTTATCTTGGTTTTTAAAGAACTGGCGAATCTTATTGCGCGCCTTGCTAGTCTTGACCATATTGAGCCAGTCACGGCTAGGTCCAAAGGAGTTCGGGTTGGCGATAATTTCAACCTGATCCCCTGTCTTTAACTTGGTTGTCAGTGGAACCATGCGGCCATTGACCTTGGCACCAGTTGCTTTTTCACCGACCTTGGTATGGATTTCGTAGGCAAAATCAATCGGTCCTGAATCTTTGGGAAGAGAACGGACAGCTCCATCTGGGGTAAAAACGTAAATCTCCTCAGCCAAATAGTTTTCCTTAACAGAGTCCACAAATTCCTTAGCATCATCAGCCTGGTCTTGGAGCTCCATCATCTCCTTGATCCAGTTCATTCCAATAGCTGATTCCTTGCTGTTAACTTGCCCCTTTATACCTTTCTTATAAGCCCAGTGAGCCGCAACCCCGTACTCAGCCACCTCGTGCATTTCCTTGGTTCGAATCTGGAATTCAATCGGCCCTTTTGGTCCATAAACAGTCGTATGGATAGACTGATAACCATTGGCCTTGCGGTTGGCAATATAGTCTTTGAAGCGACCTGGCATCGGTTTCCAAAATTCATGCACGTAACCAAGCATGGCATAAACATCACTTTGGGTATCTAAAATACAACGAATAGCAATCAGATCATAGATTTCCTCAAACCGTTTTCTCTTGTCCTGCATTTTGCGGAAAATTGAGTAAATATGCTTGGGACGACCATAAATCTTCCCTTTCAAGTGACGTTCTGTCGTATACTCCTCTAATTTTGTGACTACCTCATCCACCAAGGCCTCACGCTCCCTGCGCTTTTCCTTCATCATATGGGTAATCTTGTAAAACTCCGTTGGATTGAGATAACGGAAAGACAAGTCTTCTAATTCCCATTTGACACTGGAAATCCCCAAACGATGGGCAAGCGGGGCATAGATTTCCATGGTTTCTTTGGAAATACGCTCCTGCTTGTCTTTTCGAAGATGTTTCAGGGTCCGCATATTGTGCAAGCGGTCAGACAGTTTGACCAAAATAACGCGGATGTCCTCAGACATGGCCATGAGCATCTTGCGATGATTTTCCGCTAATTGCTCCTCGATCGATTTGTACTCGACCTTGCCAAGCTTGGTAACTCCGTCAACAATCACCCGCACATCAGGACCAAACTCTCTTTCCAAATCGTCCAAGGTCGCATCTGTATCTTCCACCACATCATGCAAGAATCCACAAGCTACTGTTACAGCATCCAGCTTTAGCTTAGCTAAAATACCTGCCACTTGGATAGGGTGAATGATATAAGGCTCGCCTGATTTGCGATATTGACCACTGTGGCATTCAACAGCATAGACCAAGGCCTTATGGACAAAATGAACATCCTCTTCCGTTAAATATTCTTTGGTTAAAGCGACAACTTCTTCGCCTGTTAAATTCACTTCTTTCGGCATCTCTACTCTCCAATTCTTCCTACCATTTTATCACTTTTTTAAGAATATGAAAACTAGATTGGAACAGAATAAGAAAAAAATAATTCAAAATTGCTTGATAATTCTGAATTATTGGCCCATAATATACTACGAAGTTAGATTTTAAACTTAGGTGATAGAAGGAGAGATAGAAGAACGGAAACCATATTGTAACCCAAAGACTTTCTGACTTCCCCAATTCCATTGAAGATACGAAAGATAAACGGTGGAACTCGTATCACATACACTGGTACCTTGACTGGATTTTGGAATTAATACTCAATGAAAATCAAAGAGCAAACTAGGAAACTAGCCGCAGGTTACTCAAAGCACCGCTTTGAGGTTGTAGATAAGACTGACAAAGTCAGTCACATATATACGGCAAGGCGACGTTGACGCGGTTTGAAGAGATTTTTGAAGAGTATAAAAATCCTCAAGATACTTTCTTCTATCCTTTAGTTTATAAGGAGAATACCTATGAAAAAAACTGCTATTTCTATCTTTGCTCTCCTAATGTTAGGAGTTTGCTGCCTGTTCCTATTCAGCCAGCAAAGCTATAAAAAACTCGTTCAATACTATGCTAACGACCAGAACCTACCCAGTAGGATAACTTATAGCGACAAATGAGAAGCCAACTACGGTAGCACTCTAAACATCACGTCTATCAAACAAGCTAATGACGGAGTTTATGCAACCTATGAAGGGCAATTGACACCTTTCCAATATTGATAAATTGATAACCAGCCTGTCTTCATCTAGTCATGCTGGTTTTTAAGTTCATTTTAAATCCTTACCTATTCTCCCTAACTGTGCTATACTTAATTTATACTCAATGAAAATCAAAGAGCAAACTAGAAAGCTAGCCGCAGGCTGTTCAAAGCACTGCTTTGAGGTTGCAGATAAAGTTGACGCAGTTTGAAGAGATTTTCGAAGAGTATTAGTACATTCTTTGAGATTGGAGCTAGTATGAAAATCCATAAAACCGTGAATCCTGTTGCCTATGAAAATACCTATTATCTAGAAGGCGAAAAGCACCTCATCGTCGTCGATCCTGGTAGTCATTGGGAAGCCATTCGTCAGACAATCGAGAAGATCAACAAACCGATCTGTGCTATTCTCTTGACCCACGCCCATTATGACCATATCATGAGTCTGGACTTGGTTTGCGAGACGTTTGGCAATCCTCCTGTCTATATCGCAGAGAGCGAAGCCAGCTGGCTCTACACTCCTGTCGATAATCTCTCCGGTCTCCCTCGCCACGATGATATGGCAGATGTGGTCACAAAACCTGCAGAACACACCTTTGTCTTTCACGAAGAATACCAACTAGAGGAATTTCATTTTAAGGTTCTGCCGACCCCAGGGCACTCTATCGGTGGTGTTTCCCTAGTCTTTCCTGATGCTCACCTAGTCTTGACGGGAGATGCTCTATTCCGCGAAACTATCGGACGGACCGACCTTCCGACTGGTAGCATGGAGCAACTCCTTCATAGTATCCAGACCCAACTCTTCACCCTACCAAACTACGATGTCTATCCAGGACATGGTCCAGCTACTACTATCGCTCACGAAAAGGCCTTCAATCCCTTTTTCTAGCAAGATGATGACAATCGAAATTTAAGTAAACTATCCAGCAAATCTTTCTATTACAAAAGGCATCCTATCAAGGTTTTCACACGTGATTGGATGCCTTTTTTCTGATGACTAGATTTTTTGTATTACCAAATAATCACGCGCTCCTCTGGTGAACGCCACATTCCGTCTCCTTCTTTGACATCATAGGTTGTAAAGAAATCGTCGAAGTTTGGTACTTGCACATTGACACGGAGTTTGGCTGGTGCGTGCACATCGACGCTAGCCAAAAGTTTCATAAATTCTGGACGACCTTTCATGCGCCAGATGCGACCGAAGTTGTAGAAGAACTCTTCTGCTGAGAAGTCTGCTTCTCTCTTAGCTGCTTCAAGCGCTGCTGCGATTCCTCCCAAGTCAGCCACGTTTTCTGATACAGTCAATTTACCGTTAATGGTTGCTCCATAAGAATCCTGTCCATCAAATTGGTCAATGACTTTTTGTGTTTTCTCCTTGAAGGCAGCATAGTCGCTCTCTGTCCACCAATCCTTGAGGCTACCATTTTCGTCAAAGGAAGCCCCGTTAGTATCAAAGGCGTGGGAAATTTCATGGGCAATCACTGCCCCAATACCACCGTAGTTAGCAGAAGATGACTGATGCAAGTCATAGAAAGGCGCCTGTAAAATGGCCGCTGGAAAGACAATCAGGTTCTTCTGAGGATTGTAGTAGGCATTGACCATATGAGCAGGCATGCCCCATTCCTTATAGTCTACAGGCTGGTTCCACTTACTCCAACTGTGCTTGATTTCCACACGCGCAAAGGCTAGAGCATTCTCAAAAAGACTGGCAGTTTCATTCACTACCTTATCCTTGTAACGTGCAGGCAATTCTTCTGGATAGCCAATATAAGGTTTGATCACATTGAGCTTCACGATAGCCTGTTTACAGGTTTCTGGAGTGAGCCAGTCATTCTTAAGCAGACGCTCCTTATAGACATCAATCATGGTTGCCACTTTTTTCTCCACATCCGCCTTGGCTTCTGGAGAGAACTTCTCACGGGCGTACCAAAGCCCCAGGGCTTGCTTGAAAGGTTCCTGTGCTAGATGATAAGCTGCTTTGACCTTATCTTTTGCCTCTGGAACTCCAGAAAGGGCACGGCTGTAGGCACCAGACAAAACACGGATATCCTCTGTTAAATAGCTGGTTGAAAGATTGACAACACTCAAAATCAAGGTTGCTTTAAGGAGAGACCAGGCTTCCTCACTGTAAAATTGCTCTGCTGCTTGCCAGAAACGTTCCTCGTCTACAATAACCTTGTCTGGTAATTGCCCAATAACTGCTTTGAAGAAGTCATCCAAAGGTAGGGCAGGCGCGAATTTCTTGAAATCTTCGTAAGAATATGGATGATAGAGTTTAGCATATTCTGAACTTTCTTCATTAGAGAGCACCACTGCCGCAACTCGGCGGTCCAATTCAAGTCTTTTTTCTAGCAAGTCTTCAATTTCTTCATCAGAGAAATCATAAGCCTTGAGGAGATTTGCGCTGCTTTCTTTCCAAAGAGTCAAGAGTTCTTCGCGCTGAGGATGTTCTTCTGCATAGTAGGTCGTATCTGGCAAGATTGTGCTTGGAGCGCTAGCCCATAGAACATTGATTCTAGCATCCATAAAGTCTGGCGATACACCAAAAGGAAGGAAGTTTGGTTTTCCTGCAAGCTCAAACTCTGCTAGTTTAGCTGTAAAATCCGCAAAAGTTTCCAATTCTTGGAATTCTTTAAGGAGTGGTAAGACAGGTGTGATACCGTCAGCTTCTCTCTTGTCAAAATCACGAACTAGGCGGTGGTATTTGACAAAGTTTTCCAAGATAGCATCCTCAGGCACCTCTTCACCTGCTAACCACTTGTCTGTTGTCGCCAGCATCAGGTCTTCAATTTCCTGGTCTAAATCAACAAAACCTCCAGTTTGAGACTTATCTGCTGGGATTTCAGCTGTCTGTTGCCATTCTCCATTGATAGCATCATAAAAATCATCTTGATAACGTGTCATCTTGTTCTCGCTTTCATTTGTATTTGCATTTATCTTAACAAAAATCACTAGGGAATGCAATTAATAACCATTTAACTATTATTTTTTAGCTATTATAAAAAATCTTTCCATGATAAAACGCATAATTCCAAGTTTTTTACACTTGATACTATGCGTTTTATAATTTAGAAATTTATCCTGAAAGTTATCTTTAGAATCTATTTTTCAGTTATTATTTTAATTTTTTCAAAAATTAACTTGACTTAATTTTTTTTTTAATGTATATTAAGAGACAGGAGGAATACAAGTTTATGATACGTATCGAAAACCTCAGTGTCTCCTACAAAGAAACGTTGGCACTTAAGGATATTTCACTAGTGCTCCATGGACCAACAATTACCGGCATCATTGGTCCAAACGGCGCTGGGAAATCAACACTATTAAAAGGTATGCTGGGAATTATCCCACATCAAGGTCAGGCATTTCTCGATGACAAGGAAGTTAAAAAATCCTTACACCGAATTGCCTATGTCGAACAAAAAATCAATATCGACTACAACTTTCCCATCAAGGTCAAGGAATGCGTCTCGTTAGGACTATTTCCCTCTATTCCTCTCTTTCGAAGTTTAAAGGCTAAACATTGGAAGAAAGTGCAAGAGGCCCTTGAAATCGTCGGCCTAGCTGACTACGCTGAACGTCAAATTAGTCAACTGTCTGGAGGTCAATTCCAGCGGGTCTTGATTGCCAGATGTTTGGTGCAGGAAGCCGACTATATCCTCTTGGATGAACCCTTTGCTGGGATTGACTCTGTCAGTGAGGAAATCATCATGAATACGCTGAGAGATTTGAAAAAAGCTGGGAAGACGGTTCTCATCGTTCACCACGACCTCAGCAAGATTCCCCACTACTTCGATCAAGTCTTACTTGTCAATCGAGAAGTGATTGCCTTTGGTCCAACAAAAGAAACTTTTACCGAAACCAATCTAAAAGAAGCTTACGGTAATCAACTCTTTTTCAATGGAGGTGACCTATGATTGCAGAATTTATCGATGGATTGCAAAAATTCCATTTCCTACAAAATGCCTTGATAACAGCTATTGTCGTCGGGATTGTAGCTGGAGCCGTGGGATGTTTCATTATTCTACGCGGGATGTCACTCATGGGAGATGCCATTTCACATGCTGTCTTACCAGGTGTAGCCCTCTCCTTCATCTTGGGCCTTGACTTCTTTATCGGAGCCATTGTCTTTGGATTGCTAGCTGCCATCATCATTACCTACATCAAAGGAAACTCGATTATCAAAAGCGATACCGCCATCGGCATTACCTTTTCTTCTTTCTTAGCCCTCGGTATCATCTTGATTGGTGTCGCTAAAAGTTCAACTGACCTTTTCCATATCCTTTTTGGTAATATCCTGGCCGTCCAAGATACGGATATGTTTATTACTATGGGTGTGGGGGCAGCCATCCTCTTGTTAATCTGGATTTTCTTCAAGCAACTCTTGATAACTTCCTTTGATGAACTCTTGGCTAAAGCCATGGGAATGCCTGTCAATTTCTATCACTACCTTCTCATGGTACTCCTGACTCTCGTGTCTGTGACAGCCATGCAAAGTGTCGGAACTATCCTGATTGTAGCCATGCTGATTACCCCAGCTGCAACTGCTTATCTGTATGCTAATAGTCTGAAAAGTATGATTTTCCTTTCCTCAACCTTCGGAGCTACTGCTTCAGTTTTGGGACTCTTTATTGGCTATAGTTTTAATGTTGCGGCAGGTTCTAGTATCGTGCTTACAGCTGCTAGTTTCTTTCTCATTAGCTTCTTTATCGCTCCCAAACAACGATATTTGAAACTGAAAAATAAACATTTGTTAAAATAAGGGGCAAAGCCCTAATAAATTGGAGGATCTAATGAAAAAATTAGGTACATTACTCGTTCTCTTTCTTTCTGCAATCATTCTTGTAGCATGTGCTAGCGGAAAAAAAGATACAACTTCTGGTCAAAAACTAAAAGTTGTTGCTACAAACTCAATCATCGCTGATATTACTAAAAATATTGCTGGTGACAAAATTGACCTTCATAGTATCGTTCCGATTGGGCAAGACCCACACGAATACGAACCACTTCCTGAAGACGTTAAGAAAACTTCTGAGGCTGATTTGATTTTCTATAACGGTATCAACCTTGAAACAGGTGGCAATGCTTGGTTTACAAAATTGGTAGAAAATGCCAAGAAAACTGAAAACAAAGACTACTTCGCAGTCAGCGACGGCGTTGATGTTATCTACCTTGAAGGTCAAAATGAAAAAGGAAAAGAAGACCCACACGCTTGGCTTAACCTTGAAAACGGTATTATTTTTGCTAAAAATATCGCTAAACAATTGAGCGCCAAAGACCCTAACAATAAAGAATTCTATGAAAAAAATCTCAAAGAATATACTGATAAGTTAGACAAACTTGATAAAGAAAGTAAGGATAAATTTAATAAGATCCCTGCTGAAAAGAAACTCATTGTAACCAGCGAAGGAGCATTCAAATACTTCTCTAAAGCCTATGGTGTTCCAAGTGCCTACATCTGGGAAATCAATACTGAAGAAGAAGGAACTCCTGAACAAATCAAGACCTTGGTTGAAAAACTTCGCCAAACAAAAGTTCCATCACTCTTTGTAGAATCAAGTGTGGATGACCGTCCAATGAAAACTGTTTCTCAAGACACAAACATCCCAATCTACGCACAAATCTTTACTGACTCTATCGCAGAACAAGGTAAAGAAGGCGACAGCTACTACAGCATGATGAAATACAACCTTGACAAGATTGCTGAAGGATTGGCAAAATAAGCCTCTGAAAAACGTCATTCTCATGTGAGCTGGCGTTTTTTCTATGCACACATTTCCGGTCAAATCATTGGAAAATTCTGACTGTTTCAGATACAATGGAAGAAAAAAGATTGGAGTATCCTATGGTAACTTTTCTCGGAAATCCTGTGAGCTTTACAGGTAAACAACTACAAGTCGGCGACAAGGCGCTTGATTTTTCTCTTACTATAACAGATCTTTCTAAAAAATCTCTGGCTGATTTTGATGGCAAGAAAAAAGTCTTGAGTGTCGTTCCTTCTATCGATACAGGCATCTGCTCAACTCAAACACGTCGTTTTAATGAAGAATTGGCTGGACTGGACAACACGGTCGTATTGACTGTTTCAACGGACCTACCTTTTGCTCAAAAACGTTGGTGCGGTGCTGAAGGCCTTGACAATGCCATTATGCTTTCAGACTACTTTGACCATTCTTTCGGGCGCGATTATGCCCTCTTGATCAACGAATGGCACCTATTAGCACGCGCAGTCTTTGTCCTCGATACTGACAATACGATTCGCTACGTTGAATACGTGGATAATATCAATTCTGAGCCAAACTTCGAAGCCGCAATTGCAGCTGCTAAAGCCCTATAGAAAAAATCCTCTGTCACAAAGAGTTCCCTGCTCTTTGAAACGGAGGATTTTTGAATATTAGTAAATAGAAGTTCAATCAGCTAAAAATAACTACCTTACTCTACAGATTTCAGGGCTTCTAACATATCAACCTTTCTCAGATAATAATTGACGAAGAAACCAAGCAAGGTCAAAATGATGCTTACTGCTGCCACTGGGATTACATAGACTTCCCAGCCTACCTGCGGATAAAAGAGAATAGTCGCAGGCGAAATCATTTGAATCAAAAATTGGTGTAAATAGAAACCAGCTACCAGACCAAGTACGATTCCCACAAGGGATAGCACAATCGTCTCACGGTAAATGTAGAGGGTGACTTCATTATTATGAAAACCAAGAACCTTGGTAGTGGAGAGTTCACGGATTCTCTCAGCGACGTTGATATTGGTCAGATTGTAAAGGATGACAATAGCTAATAGAACCGATACGATGACCAAGATGGTCATGGTCTGATTGAGTGAGCTAGCGACAGAGTCGAAGAGTCGAATGGCTGAAGCATTTTGGACAACGCTGGACACCGCAGATTGACTCATAAGCAAGCCCGCCTGACTTTCGATACTAGTTGCACTGGTATCCCTTAATGAGACCAGATAAGTGTTGGCTTGGGGTAGCTGTCCGTAAAGTTGCTCATAGCTAGCCTGACTCATATAAATAAAGTGACCAACGTAGTTCTCAGTAATAGCAGCGACCTTTAGTTCCTTACCTTCAATTTCTAAAGTCTGCCCAACCTTGACACCTGCCAGCTGGGCGAGTTTAGCTGTAATAACGATGCCATCTTTTAATGTCAGCTCCTGCTGATGATGTTGAAGATGGATAAAGGGAGTCAAATCTTCCTTCTCTATCATCATAAGAGTAATGTTTTGAAGACCAGCCTTGCCTTTGAAATCCTTGTCTAGAGTTTTAGAATAGATTTTCTGGTAGGCTAGTATCTCCTGCCCTTTCAACACTTCTGCTAGCTCTACCTTGTCCTGATTGGTCGCACTAGGATTTTCAGAGACAAGCATCTGATACTGTTGGATTTGTTGAAACTGTTTAGACGGAACTCCTGCTACAGAAGATTGGATTCCCAAACCTGCAAAGAGCAGAGCTACAGAACCTGCCACACCAAAGATTGTCATCAACATTCTCTGCTTATAACGAAAGATGTTGCGGGCTGTTACCTTATGAGTAAAACTGAGACGACGCCAGATAAAACCGATACGCTCCAATAAGATTTTAGCTCCTTTGACAGGAGGTTTAGGAAGTAGAAGCTGGGCTGCTTCGGCATGAAGTTCCCTCCAAGCCACCAGATAGGCTGGTAACACACTCGCCAACCAGCTCAAGACAAGAGCTAGTAAGCTATAGGTCCAATAGAACTGAATCTGGGTTTCTCCCACCACCATGCCTTTTGTAATGACACTTGAAATTACACTGGCTAGCAAATAATGACCAAGTATACTACCTAGAGCCGTTCCGACAGTCCCAGCTACTAGTCCATAAAGGAGAAACTTGGCGATAATATCCTTACTACGGTAACCCAAGGCCTTAAAAATCCCTGCATGAGTTCGCTCTTCGTCTACAAAGCGAGTCATGGTCGTAAAGGTCACCATGGCTGCTACGGCATAAAGTACCACAGGAAAGATATTGCCCACTGCTCGAATACTGGATGAAGCATTGCTATACATAAGATAGCCCTGACCACCTGGCATGGTCTGACGATTATAGACCTGATACCTTGGCTCCGCCAAATCGTCCAAGACTTGCTGATGTTTTTCTAATTTTTCCTTTTCTTGGGCTAGATTTTGTTCAGCTTGCTTTAGTTTGTCTTCTTCCTTGCCCAATTCCTGCTTGGCTTGGGTAAGTTGAGCACTAGCCTGCTCTCTCTGAACTTGAGGAAACAAGGCTAGTTGACTTTCTTGAGCCTGTATACGAGCTTGAGCAGCTGCTAAACGACGCTTGCCTTCCTGCAAATTAGTCTGAGCCTTGTCAAGGGTCTCTTGCCCCTTGTCTAGAGACTCTTGTCCTTCTTTTTTCAAAAGTTGCAGACGTACCTTGCCATTATCTGATAAAGTTTGTTCAAGGTCTTCCTGATGTTGCTTGGATTTTTCTTCATAAGCTGATGAAAAGGCATTTAAACCTGCTAAATCTTGATATTTCAAACGAGCTATATTGTAGACTTTCTGATCAAACTGACTAGGTAAAATCACCCCATAGGCTGTCAGAGTCCCACTTCCACTTCCTGCGTAGCCCATATCTCGCTGGGAGAGGATTTCAGCCGAATCCACAAAACCAGTAATGGTATAAGTATGGTCTTTTAAAGAGGAATGACCCTCTTCTTTTTCTTTAAAACTAATCTCCTGTCCCACGCTGTATTGGCCTTGCAAATGAGTGGCCAAAGCGATTTCCTTGTCTGACTGAGGAAGTCGTCCCTTTCTTAGCTGAAAGGTTGAAATTCGCTCTGGTTTGGAGTACAGCCGAATGGCATCCTGCCCATTATCCATAGTCACATCTGTCAAATAGCCAAACTCGACCTCTGCGCCCTCCGTCTGTTTTAGTTCTTCTTGGTCTGCTTGATCCAAGCCATAGTTAGACATGACTGCCAAATCCAAGGTTTGAGCAGTTGTTAAATAAGCATTAGCTGTCGCCTCCATGTTGGGACTGGTTACTTTGAGGCCTACTAAGGCTAGAGATCCCAACATCATCAGGATCAAGATGGATAAAAAACGCCCCTTGGAGCCTGTGAAGGACTGAATTAAGTCCTTCCAATAAGTTTTTCGCTTGATCATACTAGTACTCCAAACTGTCAATATCCTGAGGATGCTGGTTGAGCACCACATCCTTGACACTGGCATCGTGCATATGAATCACGCGATCAGCAATGGGCGCCAAAGCTCCATTATGAGTCACGATGATCACCGTCGCTCCCTTTTGACGAGACATATCTTGGAGAATTTTCAAAACCTGCTTGCCCGTCTGATAATCCAAGGCTCCAGTAGGTTCATCACAAAGAAGAATTTTAGGATTTTTGGCTACCGCGCGTGCAATGGAGACTCGCTGTTGCTCCCCTCCAGAAAGCTGGGCTGGAAAGTTATTTAGACGATGAGCCAGACCTACATCTGTCAAGACCTGATCAGGATTCAAGGCATCTGTCACAATTTCAGAAGCCAGTTCCACATTTTCCTTAGCTGTCAGATTAGAAACTAGATTATAAAACTGAAAAACAAACCCCACATCATTTCTACGGTAATTGGTGCGCTGGTGGGAACTATAATCCGCAATATTAACACCATCAATCCAGATTTCCCCTTCATCATTGGTATCCATTCCCCCAAGAAGGTTAAGCACTGTTGACTTGCCTGCACCTGAAGCACCAAGGATAATAACCAGCTCCCCCTTTTCAATCTCAAAATTCACATCACGATTGGCCACAATCTCCGTGTCCCCAACCTGATAACGCTTGTAACAGTGTTTCATCTCAATATAAGCCATCAGACCCACCCTCTATCAAACAAATTATACTCCTCGAAAATCTCTCTTCAAACCACGTCAGCTTCCATCTACAACCTCAAAACACTGTTTTGAGCAACCTGCGGCTAGCTTCCTAGTTTGTGCTCTTTGATTTTCATTGAGTATTACTTCCTATTATCATTATAACGCTTTTTCAACTAGTTGGAAACTGCCTATATTCTTAAATCCTTATTAAAAGGAAGTTTCAAATTACTGCCTTATAACATCTTCTTAAAAATAAAATTGAACAAGATCACCTTCTGCTGTTGCCACCGAAATACAATCTTTCCCCATGCATTTCGCTTTTATTTTTTCTTGATTCATTTTAATCACACTCTTCTCAATATCTGGATAAGAAACTCGCAAATCTCCTCCACTCCTTGATAAAATGGTCAACTGTAAGAGTTTTTTATCTTCCCAGCTCATGCTCACTTCAAAATGTCCACGTGCCATTAAGCCTGAAACAGAACCTGTTGACCAAGCATCAGGTAGGGCAGCTAGAGGTACCAGATAAGCTGCATGAGACTGGAGTAACATTTCTGCCATGCCACTAGTAGCACCAAAATTACCATCTATCTGAAAAGGAGGATGGCTACACCAAAGATTTGGCAAGGTGGATGTTTTTAACTGCTCTGCCAATAATTTATGGGCTCGATTGCCATCTCCCAAACGCGCCCAGAGATTGATCTTATTAGCCTTGGACCAGCCTGTGCCGCCATCTCCACGATCATTGAGGCTAGCACGTGCCGCTTCAATATACTCTTGTCCCTTGTAGCTAAAGAGATTGCCAGGATAGAGTCCCACTAGATGGGAAGCGTGCCGATGCTGGGCCTCCACTTTCTCATTTTGAAAATACTGCTCTTCCTCCTCATACCACTCCCTGATTCGACCAGATTGAGTGATTTGCAAAGGATTTAGTAAATCAGACTTCTCCTTAACCTCAGTCAACAAGTCCTCATCCAGTCCCAATTCCTGAGCAGCCTGAATAAAATCATGAAATAACTGCCAAATCAGAGATTGGTCATAAGTATTGCCAATCGAAATCGGCCCATGTTCTGGGGAATAAGACGGAGAAGACACCCAACGCTGCGCCTGCTGATCCTTATGTAAAAAGGCATTCCAAAAACGAACCGTTTCCCTCAACATGGGATAAATTTTCTCCCTGAGATAGTCTTGGTCCCTATAAAATGAATAGGCTTCATAAACGGTTTGCATCATCCACGCATTGGCAGCTGGTGACCAACCCCAATAGTAATCCCAACCAGGTGCCGTCCAACCAAAGGGAGTCGCTTGAGTATGAACCAACCAACCATTTTCCTCACCTTTCTGAGAGACGATTCCTGCATACTTTACAGCCGCTAGACGACCATAGACACGCAAATCATCTACATAGTTGATGACCGGAAAGACCGCCTCTAGGAGATTGGTAACATAGGCTGGCCAATAATTCATCTGCAGATTGACATTTAAGTGATAGTCCGAATTCCAAGGAGGATTGTCGACCGCATTCCAGACTCCCTGTAGGTTAGCTGGTAGAGCATCTGGGCAGTCTCTGGACGAACTAATCAATAAATACCGTCCATACTGGAAGAACAGCTCCTCCAAAGCCTGCCCTTCTTGTGGCTTATAATTTTTTAACAAATCATCTGTAGTGGATGCGTCAACATCAGCTTCCAAATCCAATTGAACACGCTGGAATAAGGCTTGGTAGTCCTCGATATGCCTTGATTTCAATTGGGTATAGCCCTTTTCTTTAGCTGTGTCCACCAAGTCTATCACCTGTTGCTCTAAATCTAGTTTCTTACGATAATTGCTAGCAGGATTTTGGGCAAAATCCGTCTTAGCGGCCAAGAAGAGATTGGCATAACTGGCTCCTGATATCTGAACCCTATCTGACCAAACTCTAATATCTCCATCCGTTTCCCAAGCTAGATAACTAGCAAACCACAGATCATTATCCTTAACTCTTCCCTTCATCAAGATATGAGAATCAGTAATATCCAACTTACACTCCTTGTAATCAGATTTTTCCTGCTCATACTTTTCATCAGAAGCCAAATCACAGGTCAAGGATAGTTCTATAGTAAAATCTAGAGTTTCCGCCCCTTCCTTAGTAAAACGCTGAACCAAGAGATCATCTGGAAAACTCGCAAAAGCTTCACGTTCAAATCGCGTTCCCTTATAGACATAAGAAGTCATCACAAGTGCCTTACTAATATTCAGCTGTCTCTGACAGTCCGTCACCTGAGACAAAGTCGTACCTTGCTGGCTGAACTCAATGTGAATATCCCCAAAAGACAGATAGGTCCCATATTGACTCGTTTTTGGCCCAATTAGGTGCTGCTCAGCCAGTTCCTTAGCCAGATTGTAATCTCTCTTCTCCAAAGCCTGCCGAATCTCAGCTAAAAAAACATACTGATCCTGAAGATTTCCACCCTGATAATCTGAACTATCAGGAAGTGGACCTCCAGACCAGAGACTTTTTTCATTAAATTGAATCCGTTCAGCCCCTATAAGGCCAAATACTTTTGCTCCTAAAGAACCATTGCCTATCGGTAAAGCTTCTTCTTCCCAACCCATGTAAGTGGTTGAAGCTGGTTGCTTGTAGGCCAGTACATAATCTTGTTTTTTATTCCTTATCATACTTCCATACTAACATAAAAAGCCTAGAAATCAATTCTAGACTTACAATTTTTTATTTTCCAAGGTAGTATTCAGAAACGACGTTCAATTTTTCGTCGAATTCGAATACCAATGGTGGGAAGTTAGGGATTTCCACGTCCATGATCTCGTCATCTGACAAACCTTTGATGTGTTTTACAAGGGCACGGATTGAGTTACCGTGAGCTCCTACGAATACGTTTTTACCATCTTTAAGAGCTGGAGCGATTTTATCTTCCCAGAATGGAAGAGCACGTTCCAAAGTCACTTTCAAGTTTTCAGCATCTGGGATAACTGAGTCGTCAAGTGAAGCGTAACGACGGTCTGTGTGAGCTGAGTGCTCATCATCACGGTCCATGTTTGGAGGCAATACATCGTATGAACGACGCCAGATGTGAACTTGCTCATCACCAAATTGTTCAGCAGCTTCAGCTTTGTTTTTACCAGTCAAACCACCGTAGTGACGTTCGTTCAAGCGCCATGATTTTTCAACTGGAACCCACAATTGGTCAGAAGCTTCAAGAGCCAAGTTAGTTGTTTTGATAGCACGTTTCAATACTGAAGTGTAAGCTTGGTCAAATTCGATACCAGCTTCTTTGATCAATTTACCAGCGTCAATCGCTTGTTGTGTACCTTTTTCAGACAAATCAACATCAGCCCAACCAGTGAAAAGGTTAGCTTTGTTCCATTCAGACTCACCGTGGCGAGCAAAAACCAATTTTACCATTAGATGGATTCTCCTTTAAATTTTCCGAGGTTTCCCCTCGTTTATCTATTCTATTTTACACAATTTTTCACAAAAAAGCTAGTCAAAACCAAAAAGGAAAGGACTGTTTGACAATGTTTGGCAATCACATTGTTTTTGGTTGTTTCTATTCTATCTTCATTATTTAACCTTTTTTTCTGCGCATCGAATAATTTTTGAGTTGACTCTTTTAGTTTAGTAAACGAGTCATTATTTTCCATAGCTGTGCCTTTGAAACCTTCCTCAGCTTTAGTAAAATAATCATCAAAAATATTTTTATAAAGATCTATATAATCTGCATAAGTGCGTATTGATTCAATCGCATCGTCTGTTACAACCGGTGTATCGAAAGTGATTGTTTCTTTTGAACTATTGGATGTTGCTACTGTCTTCTCATCATTACTTGTTGAAGTATTCTTTGAACTTTATGTTCCACATGCAACTAGAAGAGAAAGAGATAATAGAGCTACTCCTATACCGATAAACTTTTTTGTTCTTTTCATGCTAAAATACCTTTTATTCTTCTGATTTGAATTTCTTCAATGTTGCAAGGAATAGAGATCCTCCGATAATAGCAAGAATCCCCCCAACCCATCCTAAGAATGGAATGAGACTAACTCCACCAGAAACAATCATTAGTACATACGGAGCTGCACCTACACACTTATCTCCTTTATAGTAAACAATAGCAATGATACCAAGAACAAGATTTGCAATCTTCAAGGCATTCAAGAATAAGGCAACACCTGAAAAAGCCCCTGCAGTAGCTCCTCCATTAAGAGTTGTAGCAGCTGTGTTTACCGCTGTTCCCAACAAGACAAAAGAACCAATAAGAAGTAAAATTCCTCCCACAAGACCGACGATACCACTAATTAAAGCAAGTGTTTTTAATTTCATAATAAAATCTCCTTTTTTATTTTTTTCAAATAAAATTGTATCATATTTGCTTTTAAAAAAAGTATTTTCTGATATTATAAAATAAAAATTTGTATAATATGAAATAAAATATAATACTTTTCAGAAACCAAAAATAACTATATAAATTTATTGTTGTAAAAATATTACACTATTTACCAATCTTATCCCTAATATCAAATTCCTATTTTATCTTACTACTGTTAGCTTGCTAAGTTTCTCTTTGATTCTTGTTGAGTATAAAAAGTCATACCTCGCAAATTTTTAAAATAAATAAAAAACGCATCATATCAGGTGTTCAAAAACGTGATACAATGCGTTTAATAGACTATAAAATTAGTTGTCTTTTCTTCTCAAATTGAATTTTGCCTAGACTTTTCAATCTTATTTCTCTTCAAATCCTTCTGCGACTGCTTCCGCAAAGTTTTCTTCTACGATGCTTGCACAGTGGTCACAGATAACTGCCTGGTAGCTGCGTTCTGCTGTTGTTGGGTCGATACGACGGCAACGGTCACATACTTCACCAGCAGCACGTTCAACTGTGAAGGCTACATCTTCGAAGCTAAGGGCAACTTCTGGAGCTGGTCCTTCTGCGATGGTCAACTCAGACACGATCAAAAGTTGTGCTACATTGCTGTTTACTGCTTCGAGTAGAGTTTTCACAACTTCATTTGGATAAACTGTCAAGTGTGCTTCAAGTGATTTACCGATAACTTTTGCATTACGAGCTTCTTCCAAGGCTTTTTGTGCTTGTCCACGAAAGTCCATGAAGGCTGCCCATGTATCCAAGATTTCTTCTTGGTTAGCAAAAGTTTGAACTTCTGGTAATTCTGACAATTGGACGAAGTCTTCTGTTTCAAACTCAAGATATGACCAGATTTCTTCCGCAGTGTGAGGAAGGATTGGTGTCAAGAGTTTGGTGATTTTGACAAGAATGTCATAGAAGACAGTCTGCATTTGACGGCGTTCCAGTGATTTGGCACCTTCAATGTAAACAACATCTTTGGCAAAATCAAGGTAGAAGGCTGACAAGTCAACGTTGATAAAGTTCACCAAGGCCTTGTAGATCGTCAAGAATTCAAAGTCTGCATAGGCATCACGAATGGTCTTGACAAGCTGGTTAAAGCGAATCGTCATGTACTTATCAACTGAACGAAGCTCATCGTAAGCGACTGTATCTTGAGCTGGGTTAAAGTCAGATGTATTGGCAATCAAGAAACGAAGAGTGTTACGAATCTTACGGTAAGTTTCAGACACTTGGCTCAAAATATCCATAGAGATACGCACGTCATTGCTTGAGTCAACACTTGTTACCCAGAGACGCAAGATTTCAGCACCGAATTGTTTTTCAACATCGCTTGGAGCAATGGTATTTCCAAGAGATTTAGACATCTTCTCACCTTTACCATCAAGGGCAAAACCTTGTGACAAGATTTGTTTGTAAGGTGCTACGCCATGGTTGGCAACAGATGTGATAAGTGATGAGTTAAACCAACCACGGTATTGGTCAGAACCTTCTAGGTAAAGGTCGGCTGGGTAAGTCAATTCAGGACGGTTTACCACCACTCCATTCCATGATGAACCTGAGTCAAACCAAACGTCCATGATATCAGTTTCTTTTTTGAACTCGCCGTTTGGTGAACCTGGATGAGTAAATCCTTCTGGCAAGAGATCTTTGGCATCACGTTCCCACCAAATGCTTGAACCATGTTCTTCAAAAAGTTGAGCTACGTGTTCAATAGTTTCAGCTACCATGATAGCTGTACCGTCTTCTGCATAGAAGATTGGAAGTGGAACACCCCAAGCACGTTGACGAGAGATAACCCAGTCACCACGGTCACGGATCATATTGTAAAGACGGACTTTACCCCATTCTGAGTGGAATTTCACTTTTTCAATTTCGTCCAAGATTTCTTGACGGAATTTAGAAACTGAGGCAAACCATTGTGGAACTGCACGCCAGATGATTGGTTTCTTAGTACGCCAGTCAAATGGATATGAGTGAGAGATTTCTTCTTGGGCAAGAAGGAGGTTACCAAGTTTTTCAATAACAGTTGGAACTACCTTTTCATAGAATTGACCTTCAAACTCAGGACCAGCATTCTTCATCATGATACCACGTTCATCAACAGTCACTGCGACTTCAAGATTATTAGCAATACCAACATTGTAATCGTCCTCACCAAAACCAGGGGCTGTATGGACAATACCTGTACCAGAGTCAGTCGTAACGTGGTCACCAAGAATTACCAACTCTTCTACAGCTGTATCCCATGGGTGTTCTGTTACGATGTGGTTGAGTTCTTGGCCACGGTAAGTTTCCAACACTTGAACATCAGCCCAGCCAAATTTCTCAGACAAGCTAGTCAATAATTCAGCAGCAACGACAAACTTACGAGCTTCACCAGCAGGTTGAAGCAAAACGTAATCAATATCTGCACCAACCGTCAAACCACGAGAAGCTGTGATGGTAAATGGAGTCGTTGTCCAGACAACGATATAAGTATCTGTATCTAGAACTCCTTTGCCATCTTTTACCTTGTTGGCATAGTAAAGGGAAGTTGAAACCAAGTCATGGTATTCAATCTCTGCTTCAGCAAGGGCTGACTCAGATGACCATGACCAGTAAACTGGCTTAGCACCACGGTAGATATAACCCTTATTAGCCATCTCACCAAATACACGAATTTGAGCTGCTTCATAGTCAGGAGTCAAGGTCACATATGGATTTTCCCAGTCACCAGAAACACCCAAACGTTTAAAATCTTCACGTTGTTTATCTACTTGAGAAAGAGCGTACTCACGGCAAAGTTTCAAGTACTCAACCAAGTCCATTTCTTTACGTTTGACACCTTGTTTTGACAAGACTTGCTCGATTGGCAGACCATGAGTATCCCAACCAGGAATAAATGGTGCGTAAAATCCTGACATAGACTTAGAACGAACAATGATATCTTTTGAAATCTTGTTCATAGCATGTCCAACGTGGATATTTCCGTTAGCGTATGGAGGGCCATCATGCAAGGTGAAATGAGGTTTTCCTTGGTTCAATTCTTGACGACGTTGATAAAGTTTTGCATCTTCCCATTCCTTTTGCCAAACTGGCTCTTTGGTAGGAAGGCCTGCACGCATTGGGAATTCAGTTTTCCCAAGATTAAGGGTGTCTTTGAGTTTCATGGTATCTCCTTTATAAATAATAACAAATTAAAAACCACGACTTCCAAAAAGGACGAAAATCGTGGTACCACCTTTATTCGGAAAAAGTTTTAGTCTTTCTCCCTCTTATCCCGTAACGTGGGGAACGTCAAATCTTACTAGATTCAGACTTGAGTTTTTGAGAGGATAATCTTATCGATAGGGAATGCAGGACTCACACCATCTCCTGCTCGCTGGAAATATAAGGATAAGATATTGTTCTCAGAATATTTCTTATAAAATTGTAACAGATTCTTGCGGTGCTTCAAATCCCGGTGCTGAATCAACAGTTTCTGTAGCTGGTGTTGGACCTGTCGGATGCACTGGAGCTACTTCTGGTTCTTCATACATTGGGCCAACTGGATGAGCAGAGGCTCTTCTTCAACTTGAGGACTCACTACAGGAGTTGGAGCTTCCACTTCCTGTTTAATCTGAGCTTCAAATTCAGACAATTCTTTATCGGCTACCTCAATACGAGCTTGTAATTCTTCCATTTCTGCTTGAGAGAACTGACGTGTCATATCAATTGGTTCTTCTTCAATTGGAGCTGGAATCGGTTCTCCAAGTACTTCGCTAACCACTTCTTTAAAGGCTTCATCACTGGTTTGAAGATAAGTAGCTGTTGGACGGAGAATATCTTCCCAATCTGAAGATTCAACAATAGCCAACTGACTCTCAATTGTAGATTTGAGACGTTGGTGGAAGACACGGCTCTTGTTCTTCAATTCTTCTGTTTCAACAGCGACTTTCTTAGCATTATCAGTTGCTTGACGAAGAATCTCGTTTGCCTTATATTTAGCTTCTTCCAACAAGCGTTGCGCATCTTGCTCTGCTTGATGAATGATATTGTTTGAACGTTCATGCGCCGCCTGTTTCACTCGCTCAGCTGTATCCTGGGCAATCAATACAGACTGGCTCAATGAATCTTTTATTTCATCAAAGTAAGACAAACGCTCTTCTAAACTCTTAATACGCAAATTTTTATCATGATTCGCACGCACAAGATCTTCGTAATCACGAACCACAATATCTAAAAATTCATCGACTTCTTCTGGATCAAAACCTCTGAATCGAGTTCCAAAAGTCTTGTCCTTTATTTCTAATGATGTAATTGGCATTCTATTCCTCACTTACTTAATAATAACTGGACGGTTATTTTTTTCTTCTCTTTTTTCGTTTGTCCCTTATCTTGAAGTAATCTCAAGCGACCAAATTTTCTCACACTAATCAAGTCTCCAACTTGAACAGTGTAATCTGATTTGTCTACCACATGATAATTTACTTGGACAAGTTTCTTTTCAATCAACTGGTTTGCTTGATTCCTAGATAGTTTCAAAACATTTGATAAAAGAACATCTAATCGAAAACTAGACACAGATAAATCCAGTTCTCGATACTGTTCTAGCTTATCTATTTTCTCGGTGAAAGGACGTTCCTCCAGCGAAACAGGTATACGACCAATTTTCTTTAGTCCATCTTGAAAGAGAAGAAGAAACTGCTGATTAATCATAATCTGCGCCCGTTCTTCATCTACTAGGATATCTCCAAAAAGTTTCCGTTCAATCCCTAATTGATTGATGACTGTCCCTAAAATCTTAGCATGCGTTAAATATTCAAATTTATTGGAATACACAATTTCCTGGAGAGATATTTCAAAATCTGAAAACTCTGGTTGGAAATAATCTGGGTATAATAAAACTCGAACATACTCACTCGAGACGAATTCCCCACTACTGCTACAAGCAAGACCATAGGTTTTGGCCAAAATCTTTAATAGCTTCTCCTGATGAGGATTGATAAAAGGAGTTAAAAAAGGAGCATAGCTATCTTCTACCTTCTTTATCCATTCCATTCCCTTGTCAAGAAATGGACGATCTTCTATGGAGAAATGCTGATAAATCCCTTTATTCATCCTATCATCGCCAGAAAACGCACTAGGTTTTCTCCTAAAAATCGAACCAAAACAATCGCAACCCAAACAGATAAATCAAGACCCGCTATCTGTAAAGGCAGGCGTTGCAAGGGAGCAAGCACTGGTTTCACCAACGCTACAATCCAACGACCTAAACTGGATTCGTAGGCACCTGGAAACCAAGACATGACAGCGAAGGCTACCAAAATCAGGGAGTAAATATCCACTGCATTATAAATCATACGAATTAAAAAAATCATTATCGTACTCTATTTCGCTTCATATCAAAACCGAACTCACCCTGTTGATCTTCATCTGGTAAACGGATATCTTCAACATTTACAATAACATTCACTGGTGTCAACAAATACATGGTAGAAGCTACCTTTTTCAAATTTCCAGCTAAAACATGACAAGCTCCATCCAAATAGTCCAAACAACGACGAGCCTGCACCTCTGTCATATACTGAAAGTCAATCAAGATACTTTCGTTTCCTGCCAATAAATCAACAATTTCTGTTGCATCCTCATATTTTCTAGGATAACGAACATCTATAATGACCTTATCCGTTGCACGCTGACTCTGATTTGCCAATTCCTGTTGTCTTGCATGAAGTCTGGTGATATTGTTCTCTTTTGTACCAGCCGACTGTGAAGGTTGATTCATTGGGAGAGCCGGTTCCTGTGAAGAATTTACTGAAGTAAACACAGGCTCATCTCTTTTTTCATAAGGGAGACTTGAATCCTCATCCTCCGTAAAATAATCTATAAATCTATCGAATCTATCTTTTAAAGACATGGTTCTCTCCTACTTAAAAAATGATGTACCTATACGAACAAAAGTGGAACCGAATTGAATCGCTTCTTTATAATCACGACTCATTCCCATACTTAACTCGGTCATAGGCATATTTGGAATTTGTTTCTCTTGAATTTCTCTTTGTAAATCTTGGGCCGCCTTGAAAATCTCTTTCAACTGCTCACTGCTAGCCTCAAAAGGTGCCATCGTCATTAAACCAACATATTCAATCTTATCTAGTCTGGCTAACTCTGGCAAGATTTCCAGCAGTTCCTCTCTCGAAAAACCGTGTTTGCTTTCTTCTTTAGAAATATTTACTTGAAGGAAACACTTGATGACTCGGTCACTTCTTTTTTGAATTTCCCCTGCTAGCTTTACTGAGTCCAATGCATGGAAATAATCAACGTATTGAATGACATCTTTCACCTTACGTCTTTGCAAGGTACCAATCAAATGCCAAGTCACATCTCGATCTTTTAAAGCTTCATATTTTTCCAGAAACTTATCTACACGATTTTCACCGATATGATGAACACCTAGCGGAAGCAAGGCTTCCGCTGTCGGTACATCTACATACTTGGTAACTGCAATGACAGAGACCGAACCACTCTCTCGATGAGCACTCAGACTAGCCTCTGCAACTTCTCGAAAAACAAGTTCTGTATTTTCTTTTACATTCATTTACTTAACGATTTTTGAAAAATGGAGGTGTATCCAATTCATCTTCATCTTGTGAAATTGGGGCTTCAAAGCGCTCGACTGGAGAAACGACTGAATCTGTTGTACGAACAATCGATTCACGGCGAAGATCCCAATCACCAAAAGCAGATGCCTGAGTTGGTTCCAAACGACGTGGATTTTGTTTTGGCAATTCAGCTGTTTCTGCCATATCAAAATGACGATCAAAGCCATGTGAATGAGCTGGTTTCACTGTCTCACGGTAGTTAGTAGCAAATCTAGCTTGTGGAGCCACAACCTTTTCTACGCGGTCTTGACGAACACCCGTTGCAACAACTGTTACACGAATTTCATCACGCATACTTTCATCAATTGAAGTACCGAGCCAGATGTTCACTCCTTGACCTGCTGCCTGGTTCACAATTTGTGAAGCCTCTTCTGCCTCAATCAAGGTTAAGTCAAGACCACCAGTAACGTTGACGATAACATCCTCAGCACCGTCAATAGTTGTTTCAAGAAGTGGTGAATAGATTGCCTTACGTGCCGCTTCTACCACACGTTCTTCTCCACTACCGATACCAATACCCATAAGAGCATTCCCTTTGTTTGCCATTACCGTTTTCACATCGGCAAAGTCAAGGTTAATCAATCCTGGATTGGTAATCAAATCGGTAATCCCTTGAACACCTTGACGAAGAACGTTATCCGCTTCGCTAAGAGCCTCCAAAAGCGGTGTTTTCTTATCAACAATTTCAAGCAAATTGTTGTTTGAGATAATCAATAGAGTGTCTACATGCTCACGAAGTTGATTGATTCCTTCTACAGCAAATTGTCCACGCTTACTTCCTTCAAAACCAAAGGGACGTGTTACAACACCAACTGTAAGCGCACCTAAATCTTTGGCGATACGAGCAATAACAGGAGCAGCTCCAGTTCCAGAGCCTCCTCCCATACCAGCAGTGATGAAGACCATATCGGCACCACTAATAGCTTCCGTCAGTGTTTCTTCGCTTTCTTCAGCGGCTTTACGACCAACCTCAGGTTGACCTCCTGCACCCAAACCACGAGTCAATTTAGGTCCCAACTGAATAACAGTCTCAGCTTTTGTACTACTCAATGCTTGTACATCTGTGTTTGCTGCGATAAATTCTACGCCTGTAACACCTTCGTCGACCATACGGTTGATGGCATTGCCACCACCTCCACCGACACCAATTACTTTAATCACTGCCCCTTGAGCAGCAGCTGTATCAAATGAAAATGTCATAATTTATTTTTCCTCTTTATTCGTCAAACATGCTTCCGATCAAGCCACGGAAACGATCTGCTAATTTCGGTTTATTTTGTGAAGCTTGTTGGAAATCCGCCATTGGTTCTGTAGGCGCCACCGGCTCTACTTCTGGAGCAGGAGCTGGTTGAACAGGCGTTGATTGTACAAACTGAGCTGTTTTTTGCAGCATCCCACCAAAACTAATTGGCTGATGACTTAAGTCATTCTCACCTTTTATCGCTCCCTGAGCCAAAAGATTAACTTCTGTTAATTGACCCGCAAATTCTGATAAACTAATCACATGCGCAAAGGCTGGATTACGGATACCAACTTGATTTGGAACATAAAGCTTGACACGGACGCCAAAGACTTCCTGAGCAAGCTCAACCATACCTGGTAAAATGGCATTCCCACCGATTAAGACAATACCACCAGGGAGGTCCAATAGACGCCTTCTATCTAATTCTTGCTTGATTTGTTCAAGGATGTGCTTGATTCGTGCAGAAATAATTTCTGACAAGTAGGCTTCCGTCACTTCGACTGCTTCTACTTCTCCAATAACCTCTACTTGGAAGGTTTCTTTGCTTGCAAGAGGCGGATAGGCTTCCCCGTAATTCAGTTTCAAGCCTTCCGCTAATTTGCGAGAGGTTTTCAAAACCTTGGAGATATCTTTAGTTACATAATCTCCACCTTCTTGGAGAATATGTGTGAACTGGAGTTCTTGATTACGGATTGTAGCGACAGTCGTTTGACCTGCCCCCATATCAATCACTGTAGCACCAAATTCACGTTCCCCTTCGTTCAAAACAGACTGAACCATTGCTAGTGGTGAAATGATAACATTTTCAACCTGAACACCTGCACGCTCAACCGTCTTACGCAAATTGTGCAAGATAGTACGAGGTCCTGTATAAAGCAAACCACGCATTTCAAGGCGAACCCCCATCATGCCACGTGGGTCACGAATCCCTTGGAAACCATCCACAATAAATTCTTCAGGAATAAAGGTAATGACTTCACGGTCAGGTGTCATACTCTTTGTCAAAGCTGATTTGACAACATTTTCAACATCTTGATCCGTAATTTCCTTAGTATCAGATGTTACTGGAATCATCCCCTGAGTTGGTTCTACCTGCAAAAGATTACCAGGCAAGCCGACATTTACTGATTTAATCGAAATGCCTGCCTTTTCTTCCGCTTGGGAAATGGCTGACTTGATAGCAGTTGCTGCTGCATCAATATCAACAATAATTCCATCCTTTACACCTTTACTTTTGGCATTACTCACGCCAATTACATTTAATTCACCATTTCTCTGCTCGGCCACAAGCACCTTGACAGAGCTTGTTCCAATATCTAGACCTGTAAAAAAGCCTTCTCTAGCCATTACATCGCTTCCTCTCTATCTTCCAAGTTTCGCACTTCGTATTATTCCATAGCTAAACATAGGCATAGCTATTCACAAAATATTATAACACAAAAAATTTAATCGTGCTTGCTTTTTTCCTAAATTTCCCAGCCATTTTTTGAGTTTGTCTATTCAGAAATTCTTATTTTATAAGCTGCTTGTAAAAACTCTCTAAGAGCAAAAAAGAAAGCTCTGTGTTAAGCTTCCTTTGCAATCATTTTTTCTGCTTCTTGAGCTAAAAAGAATTCTAAGATTTTCTTAGTCAAACTGATAGTAGCTACCAGCACAATTGAAACAAGTAAATAATTAGCTACTAGACCGTGATCCCCAACCAATGGCGGTTTTGTCAAAAATCCGTAATCGCCACCTGTCACCAAATTGACCACAAAAATCAAGGCATTTAGGGCAAAGGTCATGAGAAAAATTCCCTTCACATCCAGCAATCGCGCATTATACTGTCTCAATAGATAAACTAGAGAGTTCCCCAAGAGTGCTAAATGACCAAAGATAAAGGATAGAATGGTGATATGTGGAAAAGGGTAAGCATCTGGCACTGGATAAACAAAGGCTGCTAATGTCCCAAATGTTCCCAATAATGCAAAGTATTGTTTATATTTGGATTGACCAGGAAGCAAGAGTACCACAAACATAGCCATACGGCAATGGTAAAAGGGTAGGCTTTCTGACAGTGGCATATGATTGACCCAGTACCAACCATAAAGAAGGATTAACTGAACAGTCTGCAAGATTTGGAAAAATCGTTGGTAAACCTTCTTTTCACGATAGCGATGGGCTGTATAAAAGGTTAAGGCTAAGAGCGTAAATAGGCTAACATACCAAAAAAGGTCAAATTTGGGCGGCTCGGTTGCCTGAGTCGTAAAGAAAATATCCCATAAATTCATCTAGTCTTCCTCATAATTCAAAATTTTCCTGCATATTATTATACCATGCTAGTTGTTAAAAATGGATTTAGAAATACGTAAATGTTTGACAAAATCACTTGGCTTCATTTTCTAAACGTTCTACCAATTTGGCTAGATTCATAGAGTTAGAACCTTTTATCAAGATTTGGTCATGGGCCCCAAGGCTTTCCTTGACCTGCTTGACTAGGTCTTCAAATTGACCCTGGTCTTCTGTTTTCTTGAAGTAGTAAACGTGGCCGATTGGAAACATTTGACTGGCCAATTGAGCCAACTGAGCAATATCTTGTCCATAGAAAATAACGATATCAAGCACATCTGGGGAGAGGCTCAAAATCATCTGATTATGAAGTTGAACAGACTGGTCACCAAGCTCCTTCATATCCGCCAACACTGCAATTTTCTTGCCACCTTCATTGGCTGGAATGGCAGAGAAAGTCTCTAAAATCAGTTTCATAGCAGTTGGATTGGCATTATAAACATCTGACAGGATATCTGCTCCATTGGCTGCTTTCTTCCACTCGGTACGGTTACGCGTCAATTCAAGATGTTGGAAGGCCAAACGAATTTGCTCCTCTGAAACTCCTTCTTGCAAGGCAACATAGGATGCAATCATAGCATTTGTCGCATTGTACTTGCCAGTTACTGGCAAATCAAGGGCTTGCTCTAAGAAATTGACCTTGAAGGTCAGACTATCTTTGCGCTCAACCAAGTCGGTAATTCCCAGCTCTGCTCCTTGACCAAAACGAACCACCTTTTTATCAGTTGGCAAATAGTCCTCTACGATAGGGTCAGCCGGCGCTAAAAGCAAGGAACCTGAAGCCATTCCGTCTGCAATTTGCATTTTTCCTTTAGCAATCTCAGAACGGTCTTTGAAAAAGGCCAAATGAGCTTCTCCAACCAAGGTCACGATGGCTGTTTTTGGACGAGCCAATTCAGACAAGAGATGAATATCTCCCAAGTGATCCTGTCCCATCTCCAAAACCAACTTTTCTGCTCCTTCAGGCATATGAAGAACTGTGTAAGGAAGGCCAATCTCATTATTGTAATTGCCTTGTGTTTTGTAGGTCTTGTATCTTGTTGACAGTAAATGCGCCAACATATCCTTAGTCGTTGTCTTGCCATTTGAACCTGTAACAGCAAAGACATCAACAGTCGCTTTTTCAAGATAGTAGGATGCTAGGGATTGAAAGGCTGTCAAAACATCATCTACTAGAATGTAAGGATGATTTGAGACCTCTTTCTCAGACAAGGTTACTGCTGCACCATTTTCAAAGGCTGTTTCAATAAAGTCATGGCCATCACGCGCACCTTTAAGTGGCACAAATAAATCTCCAGTTCCAATCAAACGACTATCAAACTCAGCTTTTTCTAACTGGATGTCCTCAAAGATACTGATATCATTTTTGGCTCCAACAACTTGGGCAATTTCATGGATTGTTAATTTCATTTCTACTCCTTTAAAAAGGGCTGAAGTCCGAGAACTCTAGTCACCTTGCAGTGATGGTTCTGGCTTCTACCCTCTCTTTCATTTTATATCAAATGCGCTTCGCGCTTGTCAAAACTTTCCTTGGCAAGGTCAACCAAACGCTCGATTAGTTCTGGGTAGCTGATCCCCATATTGTCCCAAAGTAGTGGGTACATAGACCACTGGGTGAAACCTGGCATGGTATTGAGCTCGTTGAGAAAAATCTCTCCCTTATCTGTATAGAAGAAATCGCAACGAGATAGACCAAGGCCACCAATGGCACGGAAGGCTGTTTCTGCATTTTGACGCATGACAGCCACCACATCATCACTGATTTTGGCAGGAATATCCATAGTAATCTTGTTATCAATATACTTGGCATCGTAGTCATAAAAGGCAACGTCCTTGACAACTTCTCCTGGTAGCGTGCTCTTGACATCGTAGTTACCCAAGAGGCCAACCTCAATTTCACGGGCATTCACTCCTTGCTCAACCAAGACACGGCTGTCATATCGGAAGGCAAGTTCTAAGGCTTGACGGAGTTCTTCTTGGTTTTCAGACTTAGAAATACCGACACTAGACCCCATGTTTGACGGCTTAGTGAAGACTGGATAAGCCAATTTTTCTTCCACTTCAGCGATTTTAGCAATCACATCATCGCCTTCAACGATAGCCACATAAGGAACTTGGGCAATACCAGCAGATTCCAGAACACGCTTAGTCGTGATTTTATCCATGGCAAGACTTGATGACAAAATGTTGCAACCAACGTAAGGCATTTTCAAAACTTCCAAGAATCCTTGAACAGAGCCATCTTCTCCCATTGGCCCGTGAAGGACTGGAAAGACCACTGCACCTTCTTCGTAGATAGCACTTGGTGCAACTTTCTTATCCCAATCAATGGTTTCATTGGTCATGAGACGGTCTTCTTGCCCCGGAGCATGACTAAATTCCTGTGTTTTGATAAAGTCACCTGACTGACTGATAAAGAAAGTCTTGACTGTGAAACGGTCGTAATTGACCGCACGCATGACACTCTCAGCTGAAAGGACAGAGACTTCGCGTTCCGCACTCCGTCCACCATATAAAAGAATAATCGTTTGTTTCATATTATTTGTCCTAATTCTACTAGAATACTCGCTCTTTAGTATATCATATTTGCTTGTTTTTTTAAAACTTGAACCTGATCCTACTCATCACACTATACAAAAAGAGGCCGATAGGAACGATTTTCAGCCTCCTTAATTTTTTATAAATGAATAGAGTTCGTAAATTTGTCTACACTTACAACTCTGTCCGATTTTCAATAGCCCGTAAGAGGGTCACTTCGTCCGCATACTCGATATCTGCTCCGACAGCGAGGCCTCGTGCCAGACGAGTGACCTTGATCCCAGCTGGCTTGAGTAAGCGTGAAAGATACATAGAAGTCGCTTCCCCATCTGCTGTGGCATTGGTTGCTACGATTACTTCTGAAACCTCACTATCCATAAGACGAGTCATGAGGCTCTTGAGATTGATATCGTCCGGACTGATACCATTCATGGGAGAAATGAGTCCATGCAGGACATGATAGAGCCCATGGTATTCTTGGATATTTTCCATAGCTGCCACATCACGACTATCCTCTAGCACCAAAATCGTTGTCTGGTCACGAGTCGGATCGGTACAGATAGAACAAGGATCGTCATCAGTCAAACGTCCACAAATAGAACAGTAGGTCAATTCTCTCTTAGCAGAAAGGAGATTTTTTGCAAATTCATTGACATCGTCATCAGACATTCCAATAGTATAGAAGGCCAGACGGGTAGCCGTCTTAATCCCAATACCCGGTAACTTGGAATAACTATCAATTAGCTTGGCAATAGGTGTTGGATAAAGCATAATTTCCTTTCTAGTTCATTGGATGGTATTTTTGATACAGATTGATAATATCACGCGCAATGGAAGGTCCTACACCATTTGTTAGATTGGTATTATGAGGAAAGACCACTGCAACAGCGATTTGGGGATTATCAGATGGGGCATAGGCCACCGCATTGGTATTGGTTGCTTGCTGACCATCTGCCACATAGCTTTCGGCTGTACCCGTTTTTCCGCTAATAGATACCAAGGCACCATTTGAAAAGGCACGTCCAGTTGTCAATCCACTAGTCCCATGAGCAACCTGATAAAAACCTTGGTGCAAGACACTCATATCGGAGTCGGATATATTGACCTTATTCATCTCTGTCGGTTGCAGTTGCTGAATCAAGTCGCCTAGGCCTCCCTTATCATTATTTCCATAAATGCCTTCAACAATACGAGGAGCCACACGAACACCATCATTTGCAATAGTTGCTACATACTGAGCCAACTGCATGGGCGTATAGTTATCAAACTGCCCAAATGCATTAGTAATGTAATTAGCAAAGCTATACTCTTTGGGAACAAATCCAGTAGATTCATCTGGTAGGTCAATCCCAGTCGCAGAGCCCAAGCCATATTCACCAAAGGTTGAACGCAATTTCCCCATAGCAGACTCTAGATTGCTGGTGCCGACAAACATATTGGGTTGGTAAGTCTGCCCCATAAGACCTAGAGCTGTTTGGACCATATAGCTATTAGATGAATACTCCAGAGCTTGGACTGCTGTGATAGGGAATGAACCGTAAGCCTGAGTATACCAAGTATACCAAGAATTGATGGGAGATGAACCTTGAAAGACAATGGACTGGTCTGTCAAGGTCTGGTTTCCTGACAAGACTCCATTTTCCCAACCTGAGCTGATGGTCGCCGCCTTGACAACCGAACCTGGAACAAAGACATTGGTTACCGTTCCCAAGGAATCAGGCGTCAACTCTCCCGTTTTCAAGTCATGTTTAATCCCTGACATAGACAAAACCGCACCTGTTTTTGGGTTAAGGGCGACTGCATAGACACCTTCAGAATACTTGGCTCCACCATTTTCTAGCTCGGAATTGAAATAACTTTTCAGTAAAGCATCCACGCTATCTTGGAAGGCCAAATCAATGGTCAGTTTGATATTGTTTCCCTTACTACCTTCCTCAATTGTATCCACGCTTTCCATATTGCCATATTTATCCAGATGGATTTCTTTTACCGAGCGTTTTCCTTGTAAGGTCTCTTCATATTGCTTTTCCAAATAGGAGGTTCCTACACGATCATTTAGAGAATAGCCTTTTTTAAGATAGGCTTCTGCTTCTTCCGCTGGGAGACCAGCTTTTTCACTGGATACACTCCCAACTATAGAAGAAAGGGAAGTTTCCAAAACCTTTCTATCCCAAGAAGTAGAAATACTAATGCCAGGCATCTCCTTTGAAATAGAGGCAATAACAGCCACCTGAGAATCATTTAGAGGATCTGTCGCAATGGTTCCTGTCGCAAAGTTTCCAACAGCATTTAACTGACTAAAAAGATAGATTTCTTTCTTTTCATCCTCTGTATAGTTTAGTTGACTTGTTTGGACACTATCGACCGCATTGTTATACAGTTCTGATTCGGATAGACGATTGCCATCTGAATCCAAGCGTTTCTCGCTTGGGAGAGCTTCCACTGTTTTTTTATAGATTTCAGGATCAGCCAAATAGTAATCCGCCAGCTGGCGTTCTGTCAAATTTGGAGAACTGATGCTCACATAAGTCAGTAACTTTTTAGCTGTTTCTTTTAAGTCTGTAGCCGTCATTTTATTGCTACGCGTAAAGGAAACAACCTGCTTTAACGTATTTTCTACCAAAGGTTTTCCACTAGCATCATAAATTTCCCCACGGGCTGAACTGCTTGTAATCTTGGTCTGACTAGCTGAGGCTAGCTTTTTTTCGTAAAAATCCTTGTTCAAAACCTGCATATACAACAAACGACCAATAATGGTCATAAAGAGTAAAATGACGATTGAAAACAATAAATTAAGCCGAATCGGAATCGAATGGCTGTTAAATTTTCTCATACAAATCAGTCTCATTTCTAACTTAAAATCTTACTCTTAATTGTACCACAATTTGAGTAGAAAATTATGGAAAAGAGAGAAGCTTTTTCGATTTTTTCGTTTTTAAAACAGAGATGCGTTTTTATTTATCTATCCTTATATTATGTGTTATAATGAAGTGTGACTATTCCCTGATCTAGTCTTCCAGTATGACTCATGTAAAGGAGCTTTCCCTATGGACAAACCAGATATCGCAACTATCATTGATTCACATTTTGAAGAAATGACAGACCTAGAGCAAGAAATCGCTCGCTATTTTTTGCAAGCTGAAACGATTACAGATGATTTATCTTCTCAACAAGTCACCCAAAAATTACATATTTCTCAAGCTGCTTTGACCCGCTTTGCTAAAAAGTGTGGCTTTACTGGCTACCGAGAATTTATTTTCCAATACCAACATCAGGCAGAAAATCAAGCCAACCAAGTCTCCAAGCACAGTCCACTGACCAAACGAGTACTCAGAAGTTATAGCAATATGAGGGAACAAACACAAGACTTGATTGACGAAATCCAACTAGAGCGAATTGCCCAGCTAATCGAAGATGCTGAGCGTATCTACTTCTTTGGAACAGGGAGTTCTGGCCTCGTCGCCCGTGAAATGAAATTACGTTTTATGCGACTAGGTGTGGTCTGCGAAGCTTTGACAGACCAAGACGGCTTTGCCTGGACAACCAGCATCATGGATGAAAATTGTCTAGTACTGGGCTTCTCACTTTCAGGCTCAACTCCTTCTATTTTAGATAGTCTATTAGATGCCAAGGAGATGGGGGCAAAGACTGTACTCTTTACAAGTGTTCCCAATAAAGATAGCCAGACCTATACAGAGACTGTTCTTGTAGCCACCCACAGCCAACCCTCCTATATCCAACGAATATCCGCTCAACTTCCTATGCTCTTCTTTATCGATTTGATTTATGCCTACTTTTTGGAAATCAATCGCGAAAGCAAGGAAAAAATCTTTAATAGCTACTGGGAAAATAAAAAACTCAACGGCTATCGTAGACAAAAACGTGTAAGAAAATCCTAGTTTGGCTGAGCCAAACTAGGATTGTTTTGTCTTAAAATGATAATATGCACCCAACATCCCTGCTGTATTTTGGTGATGGGCAAATTCTAATCGTGTTTTTTCTGCTAAACTTGGTACCAAAGCCTCTTTCAAGGCTGTGCGGATCTTAGGTTTGAGGATAGCCTCTTGCCCCATGATACCACCACCAAGAATAACCACTTCTGGATTGGCAACGTAGCAAATATTTGCCAGACCTTTTCCTAGATAGTCAACCATACGGTCAATACCTTCCATGCAGATTTTGTTTCCTTCAGTAGCTTCCTTAAAGATACGTCGGCCATTCCACTGATCAACATCTTCTCCATGGGCTTCAGCTACATATTTCACTAAAGCTGTTGTAGAAGCCAAGTCTTGAAAAGCTCCATCCTGCATATGCATATACCCGACTTCACAGGCTGAATTACTAAAACCATGGAAGACTTTCCTATCCATAATCAAGCAACCACCGATACCTGTTCCAATGGTCAAGCAAAGTGTCACACTTGCTCCCTTGCCTGAACCAGATACTGCCTCAGCAAGACCTGCACAGTTGACATCATTTTCAATCTCACAAGGAATAGTAAAGCTTTCTTCGATTTCCTTTTTGAACTGGGTGCCTGCGTAGTTAGGGATTTGCGGCCCAGCATAGAAAATCTCACCCTTATCCGGATCCACCATCCCAGCAGAAGATATGGCAACACCTGCTACTGGGCCTTTTTCTAAATAACTAGCTACGATATCTTTGGTCTTTTGTAAGATATGAGGTCCACCCTTATGCGCCTCAGTTGGCATTTCATGCGATTCAAGAAGTTGCCCCTCTTGATCAACCAAACCATACTTGATGTTGGTTCCACCGATATCAATTGCAACGTAGTATGTCATAAATACCTCCTTTTAGATTAGAGGAAGCGCTCCTTGGTTTCACGAATCAAGGCTGCAGCCGCTTCTACAACTGGACGATCTTCTTCAGTTACTGGTGTCAATGGTGAACGAACAGATCCAATATTCAAGCCTTCATTGATTTTCAAGACTTCTTTGATGACACCGTACATATTTCCATGAGCAGAAGTGAGTTTACCAATGATTGCGTTGATAGCATACTGCAATTCACGCGCTGTTTCTAGGTCCTTATCCGCAATCAACTGATTGAGTTTCAAGAAGAGTTCTGGCATAGCACCATAAGTACCACCGATACCAGCCTTAGCACCCATGAGGCGGCCACCTAGGAACTGTTCATCTGGACCGTTAAAGACAATATGGTCTTCCCCGCCAAGGCTGACAAAGGTTTGGATATCTTGAACTGGCATTGAAGAGTTCTTCACACCGATAACACGAGGATTTTTCAACATTTCTGTGTAAAGGCTTGGAGTCAAAGCAACCCCTGCCAATTGAGGAATGTTGTAAATCACGTAGTCTGTGTTTGGAGCTGCAGAACTAATATCGTTCCAGTATTTGGCAACTGAGTATTCTGGCAAGCGGAAGTAAATTGGTGGAATCGTTGCAATAGCATCTACTCCCAAGCTTTCAGCATGGCGAGCAAGTTCCATACTATCTTTAGTATTATTGCAAGCAACATGGGCAATAATGGTCAATTTACCTTTGGCTACCGCCATGACTTCTTCCAAAATCAACTTGCGATCTTCAACGCTTTGGTAGATACATTCACCAGAAGAACCATTGACATAAAGACCTTGAACACCTTTATCAATGAAGTATTGAACCAAGGCACGCGTACGCTCTGGACTTACTTCTCCTTGCTCATCATAACATGCGTAGAAGGCTGGAATGACACCTTCGTATTTTTTCAAATCTGACATAGATTTTCTCCTATTATTTTTATTTTCTGCTAAAGCAGATTTTTCTTTACTTCTTTAGTATACACTTTACCGAAAAGGCTTTCAATATCTTACAGACACTTAGATTTTAGTTTCTCGCTTATAGAATAGCGTTTGGAGCGTTTGAAAGTAGTTTCAGAAATAAGGCTCCTATTGGTATTTTGCGAAAATTTTCTCCATCAATCCAGTCTGGATAAAGACCAATAGTCCAAACCCAAAAAGTAAGAAGACTGAGCCACCTAAGAGTAGACTGAAGGCGGACAGATAAAGAACCATCACAATGAGGACAAGAATGGCTAACATGAGGAAGAACCAAGGAAAGTTAAAACTAGCCAACATCAATCCTTTTTGAAGAATTTCTTTCCAAGATAGGTCATAACGTGCCGCGATAGGGTAACTAGCCAGCATCACGATAGTAAGAAAAATCAGAATACCTAAACAAATGGCTTTCAGCAATTGGAAGGGCAGAGCTGTTTGACCCCAGAAAAGATAGAGATCTGAAAGGGTAAGAAACACAATTCCTAACTCCATTAAACCCAGCTGAAGACCTAGTTTCAGATTTTGCTTGAAAGATCTTAGATAGATTTTAAAAACAGGCACCCGTCTGCTCTTCTTAACTTCGAACATGGTCTCGTAGAGGCTGATTTTAGCCACTCCAATCGTCACGATGGGCAAACAAGAGACGACAAAAAGAAGATTGGCTGTCACGATGTCCAAGACTTTCTCACTAAAACGCATGAGAAAGTTGTCTGTATCAAATGCTGCCTTGATAAGGCTTACTCCTTTTTGTGCCATGTTTGCTCCTTCATCATTTTTCTTTGTAAACTGTTTTCTTTTTTGTCAGTAAAGCTTTCATAAGTCCCTACCATGAACAAATCTATTTTTTCTTTTGGACTTTTTTCTATTTTTATCTATGGGCTTATAATCATATATCCCGAACAGCGAAGCAATTAAAATAGTACTCCAAGTATGCCTATCAAATCCATCTAGCCCTCCACGGATTATCATTGCAAGCACTGTCCAAGCTAACATATTCAATAAAAAAATACAAAGTGCTTTCATTCTCGCATTTTAAAAGTTTATACGACCATTGTTAGGGATTTTATCATGTGCATCCCAAGCTACAGCAATATTGTTGGCAAAATTACCATATACATCAGCTGCGAGCACAGCTATTCGTAAAATCCATCCAAAAATCTTAGTCAATAATCCTACTCTTTCTGCCGCAGTTGCAGCTGCCCTACTTAAGATCGAGCGTGCCATACTAATACCATACTTAGCTGCATAAGTACCTAATTTTATGTATCTACCAATCAATGCATTCACAATGCCCCTAATTATCCAAGCCATCTCATCAACTGTAATCCCCTGTCCATCTAAGAAACTAGCTCTTGCAGCATGCTTAGAAGATACCAATTTTTAAATATTTTATTCTCATTTCTCTACCTCACAAAGATCAATTTCATGGTAGAGTATTGTCAAAGCTTTACAAAAAAACAATTCATCCTATTTTTAATCAATCAAAATTTTAAAGAGATATTTTCGAACCTTTTCTTCCATACCTGCATAGCCAGTTGGCTGATGTGGCTCACCTGGGAAGAAAATCGCAAAATTGTGATAACCCAATAAGAGTGGGTAGTGTTCATGACAATGAACAAAGCCAATGTCAGTCGCTTCGTCGAATGCTACTGCCTCGTCTTTGATACGTGAACCGTAGCTCGAATATTCATGTCCTTCTACCAGCAAATGCAAATCTGCATAGTTCTTATGGTGTTCAAATTGATTATTCTCAACTTGATTGAGGACATTTTCCTGAACAACTAGAAAGACTTTATCTCCATCAATCTCATACTTTCCTAATTCGAATGAATCTTTACGATGTTGGTAGAGATAGTCGATAGCCTTGTCTAAATTGGGATGAATCCCTTTGTAAAAGGTGATGTTTTTCAAATCGTCAAAAATCATACTCTTTCCTTCGTTTCTGATAGTTAACTAAAACCATTCTTAAGTTTATAAGTGTCTGACAAAACTTCATAAAGTAACTGCATACCCTCCATTTTGTAGACACTTATAACTTCTATATTCTCTAAATCTATAAAATATACTTCTGTATCTTGATAGATTGATTTTCCTATACTCAATGAAAATTGAAGAACAAACTAGGAAGCTAACCGCAGGCAATACTTAAGTATGGCAAGGTGACGCTGACGTAGTTTGAAGAGATTTTCTCAGAGTATTATCCTTTGACCGCTCCCATAGTAATACCCTGTGTGAAGGATTTTTGGAAGACTAGGAAGACTGTGACGATTGGAACAGCAGCAAGGGCAGCTCCTGCCATAATCAAACCATAGTTGGTTGCCATTTCAGCCTGCATGGTCGCAACCCCAAGTGAGATGGTCAAATTGTTACGTGAAGTCAACATTACCAATTGCATGAAGTAGTCATTCCAAGTATTGATAAAGGTAAAGATTGCAAGGGCTGCAAACCCTGGTTTCACAATCGGGAAGGCTACACTCCAGAAGGTACGAATCTCACCACAACCGTCGATTTTAGCTGATTCAAGCAACTCTGTAGGAATATTTTCACTAAATTGTTTCATGAGGAAGACACCGAATGGCCATCCAATCAAAGGCAAGATAACTGCCCAGAGAGTATCGTGGATTCCCATGAAGTTGACGATACGTACCAATGGTACAAGGACAACTTGTTTTGGAAGCGCCATAGCAGCGATAAAGATAGCAAATAGAATGCGTTGACCATAGAAACGTTTTTTAGCCAATACATAACCTGCTAGAGATGAGGTTGCACAAACTAAGAACATGGTTACCAATGAGATAAATACTGAGTTCCACATCCATTGCAAGGCAGGGTTCTGCACCATGAGTTGTTGGAAGTTTTCCATGGTTGGCATTTTAGGGAACCACTGAGGAGGAATAACAATTGTATCAGGTTGTGATTTGAATGCCCCTGTCAAAATCCAGTAGAATGGAAAGATGAACAGCACAGTCAACAAGAGCAAAATGATTGTTGAAATAACAGTAAAGGCTGTTAATGGTTTTTTTTCTGTAGATTGCATAGCTGTCTCCTTTCTTTAGTATTCTACGTCGTTTCCAAGTACTTTAAATTGAACAAAGCTTACGATAGCAATCATGACTGCCAAGAAGACACCAATTGTGTTGGCATAGCCGTATTCTGTCAATTGGAAGGCTTTTTCGTAAAGGTAGTACATCAAGGTACTTGTTGAGTAGTTTGGACCACCAGATGTCAAAAGCTGAATCAAGGCGAAACACTGGAATGAGTTAATTGTTGTGATGATTGCAATATAAAGAGTTGTTGGAAGAAGGCTTGGCCATTTAATCTTCCAAAAAACTTGAAACTCAGTTGCACCATCAACACGCGCCGCTTCAACCAGTGAATTGTCGATATTCCCCATGGCAGCGATATAAAGGATGATGGGCTGACCAACTGAAGTGGTCAAGAGAATAATCATAATCGCCATCAATGCCCAGTTTTTATCTCCCAACCAAGAAATGTTTTGGCTGATGATGTGGCTTGACTTAAGGACAAAGTTTAGAATCCCTGATAGTGGGTCATAAATCCATTTCCAAACAACTGTCACGGCAACACTACCCGTTACAACAGGAAGGAAGAAGACGAAACGGTAGAAGGATCTGGCAATGACATTTTGATGATAGGTCTGAGATGCTACAAAGAGTGAGAATAGAACAACAACTGGTACAGATCCAATAACCAAAATAACTGTGTTAATCAGAGATTTTGTAAAGACAGGATCTTTAAACATACGGATATAGTTATCCAAGCCTACAAACTCAAATTTAGTCATTGAGTAGTTAAAGAAACTTGTAATGAAGCCCATCACCATCGGAGCCAACACAAAGATGACAAAGAAGAATAATACTGGTGCTAGGAAAGCGTAGGAAATCACTGTTTCCCGCATACGGATTTTATTGACTTTCACAGTCGGCACCTCTCTTTCAAATAGAATAATTTTTTGACTTTCTTGAACTGTTTTAAAATCAAAATGAAATTTTTTATGATTCGCTTATGTAAGAACTTTATTTTAATTTCGTGACAGTTTCTTACATTTTAAACAAAAGCCCCCTTTTCTTACACTATCTGTGTAGAGGGAAAAGGGGGTATACACTCTTAGGTTCTTTAAAAAACTACTTTTTATAGAATAACTAAGGACTATTGTTTCATAGCTTTTTTGATTGTTTCGTTCGCTTTTTCAGTGAAGGCTTTCAAAGCATCTGCTGGTTTTTCGTCACCATTTGATACAGATTGCAACATTGGGAACCAAAGTGTTCTCATTTCAGCAAATCCATCAATAGTGTTGTAGTATGGTGAGTAGTATTGAGTCCAGCCGCTGATTGTTTCCATGCGTTTGTCTTCATAAAGTTTTCCAAATGAAGTACGGACTGGGAAAGCACCTGTACGAACTACGTCTTTAGGTCCCCACTCTTTGTCATCTGCGATAAACTGGATGAATTTCTTAGATGCAGCGACTTTCTTGTCGTCTTTATTGTTGAATACTGCAAATCCGTTTACAAGGTATTCAAGAGCTGGCTTACCTTCGTCTGATGGGAATGGTACTTCTACCACTTCTACCTTACTTGCTTCTAAAAGTTTAGCTTGGATACCATTTTGAGCTGGTGCCCAAAGGATTGTGTAAGATGTTTGACCGTTGGCAAAGTTTTGGATATCTGCCCCACCGTCAAATTGTGAACCATTATTGATCAAATTGTCTTTAATCCAGCTAGTTGCTTTTTCAAGACCTTTGACGAATTTAGGATCATCAGTTGTATATTTGCTAACTTTTTCATCTGTTACAGAACCGCTATAAAGGTTAGAGATAAAGGCACGTGTTCCTTGGTCTCCCCCTTGACCAGAACTGAACAATGAACCTGGTGTGTAACCCTTGTCTTTAAGTGCTTTCAATACTTTTTCAAAATCATCAGTTGTCCAACCTTCTTTTACAAGGTTTGCTACTCCAGCATCTTCTAACATTTTCTTGTTCATTGCCATGTAGAATGGGGCAGAACTAATCGGATACATATAAGCCTTGTCTCCAGCTTTACTTGCTTGTACGATGTTTTCATTGTTGACATCTTTAACAAATTCATCTGTGAAGAGGTCATTCAACTCAGCCAATTTACCGTTTTTACCGTATTGGATGATACGTCCTGGTGCATCAAAGAGTACGTCTGGAGCTGTTCCTGCTTCGATGGCTGTTGTGATTTTTTCAGGACCTGACTTGAAGTCGATGGTTTCCAATTTCACTTTTATATCTGGATTTGCTTTTTCAAACGCTTCGATGATTGATTTTTCATAAGTTCCAACACCGTCACCAGTTTTTTCTTGGGTAAATACTGGGAATGCCCACCAAGTGATTTCTGTTTTGGCACCGTCACCACCTGATTTGGCAGCATCTTTACTTCCGCCAGAATTGCCACAAGCAGCAAGACCAAGAACCGCAGCACCCGCAAGTACTGTACAAGCTAATTTTCTAAATTTCATTTGTATTCTCCTATGTAATAAGCGTATCCAACTTGGATAATGAGTTCTTTATTTCTTGTATGCGATTTCATTTCATCCTACTCATCCATCACTCTCCTCTGTTTTTTATTAAGTCAGTAAGTACTTAATCATCTACACCTAAAATTTCATTAATACTATTTTTATATAAGATTGCTTTTGCTCCATAGATTGCTTGAATGCCACCCTTCACTTCTAAGACATCAACTGCACCAATTTGTTTTAAAAGTGCTTTATCAACTTGATTAACTTCTTTTACAGCTACACGTAAACGTGTCACACAAGCATCTACATCTTCTATATTATTTGATCCACCCAAGGCTCTGATAATTTGTAGGCTATCCTGTTTTAAATAATCTGCAGTATTTGAAGTTGAATCTGCGGATTCAGAAATTTCTTTAGAATCTACTTCTTCTCCTCGCCCTGGCGTTAGAACGTTGAATTGAGTAATGAACCATCTAAAAATAATATAATACAAAACACTCCAAATAAGTCCAAATGGAATCTGAAGAACCCAATTCGTCTTAGCGTTCCCCTGCAAAATTCCAAATAAAGTGAAATCGATTACACCTCCTGAAAATGTGTTTCCTATTGAAATATTTAAGACGTCTGCAATAAAGAAGCTAACACCATCAAGGAATGCGTGAACAACATATAGAACCGGACTGACGAATAGAAACATAAATTCAATTGGTTCTGTAATACCGGTAATAAAAGATGTTAAAGCAACTCCAAAAAACAAACCCGCGTATTTTTTACGACGATTTTTAGGAACACTATGGTACATCGCTAAACAGGCAGCCGGTAAACCGAACATCATTGTTGAGAAACGACCTGCAAAAAACCTTGTTCCTTCTGTAAATAATCCAGAATGGGCCAAATCGGCTAATTGAGCAAAAAATATTTTTTGAGCTCCAACCACTGTTTGTCCTGCAACAGTTTCAACACCACCAAGTTCAGTATACCAAAACATAGGGTAAATTATATGATGTAAGCCTACTGCTCCAGAAAGTCTCATTAAAAATCCATATAGAAAAGTTCCAATTGGACCCGCCTGAGAAATATATCCACCTGTAGAAACAAGAAGTTGTTGGAAAGGTGGCCAAATAACAAAGAAGACAAAGCCAATCAAGATAGAAGAGAACGATGTAACAATAGGAACGAAGCGTGAACCTCCAAAGAATCCTAAAGCGGAAGGTAATTGAATATTGTTATATCGGTTGTGCAAATATACGGCAACTATTCCGACAACTAATGCTCCAATAACTCCAGTATCAATTGCAGATCCTTCTGCCATAAAAAGTTTTACCAAAGCTTTGATCGTTGCAGTCATAACTAAGTAACCAGTTACTCCTGCTAACGCAGCGGTTCCTTTATCTCGTTTCGCTAAGCCAATACATAATCCCACACAGAGAAGTAGTGACAAATTACTGAATACAACCTCTCCTGCAGAGCTCATTACTTGGAATATTGATTGAAAAATACTATTGTCTAGTATTGGATAAGTTGCTATCGTGGTTGGGTTTGAAAGTGCACCACCAATCCCCAAAAGTAGACCTGCTGCAGGAAGTATAGCTATAGGTAACATAAAAGCTTTTCCAACTTTTTGTAAAACTTTAAACATAAAACTCCCCCTCACATCTTATTTAAGACTAGCAACGAAGCGTTCTGTAATCTCTTTTGGTCTAGTAATGGCGCCACCAACAACGATGCCTCGCACTCCATATTCAAGGATTTGTTTGGCTTGTTCTGGTGTATGAATTTTTCCTTCTGCAATGACATCTACACCGGCATCACAGAGTTTCTTAATCAATTCAAAATCTGGACCGTCTACTTTTGGACTGTAGGATGTGTAGCCTGATAAGGTTGTTCCGACAAAGTCAATTCCTGCTTCTACAGCTGCTAGCCCTTCTTCGAAGATACTAGTATCAGCCATCAAAAGCTGATTAGGATATTTCTCCTTAACCTGACGAATGAACTCTTGAATTTCCAAACCATCGTAACGTTCACGCTTGGTACAATCCAGAGCAATCACCTCGATGTCCAGTTCTGCCAATTCATCAACTTCTTTCATAGTAGCCGTGATGAAGGGTTCCTGAGGTGGATAATCACGTTTGATAATCCCAATGATTGGAAGTTTAGTGACTTCCTTAATTTCCTTGATATCGCGAACACTGTTTGCTCGGATACCGACTGCTCCACCTTGCTCAGCCGCTTTGACCAGCAAGGGAATCACCCCTCCCGCTTCTGTATAAAGCGGTTCATGAGGAAGAGCCTGACAAGAAACGATGATTCCATCTTTGATTTGCTCAATCAAGGCTTCTTTGCTAATCTGTGGCATCCTCTTTCCTCCTTTTCTTTATTTCTATGAGATTATTATACCTTAAAATTAAAACGCTTTCAATAGTTTGTAGTATAATAGATTTCAGTTTCAAAAACTAGCAAAGTCAAACAGCTCCTCTAAAAGTACTTTCAGAGGAGCAAGTCGACCTATAATAGGAGAATACCAAAATTTATTTTACAATTTCTGACAATCTTACTTTGCGATCTTCAAACATAGACTGGGTACAAGCATCTGCAGTAGCAATTGCTTCTAGGGCAGCTTCACCTGTCAAAAGTTTTGCAAATTCTTCTGATACTGGAGCTCCTTCCATAATCTCATGCAGATAGCGCATTTCTTTATCAATGACAGATGATAGCCATAATGGAGTACGTTTACCTGGTTTACCATAAGCAATTGCTCCATCCATCTCTGTACTATGATAGATACGAGTCCGATCATCATCTTCTTCTTGCGATTCGTGAATCAAGAAATAGCTTTCTTGCCCATCTAGCTTAAGAGTTCCTTTACAGTTGAATAAGTCTAAGCGGATGGCACCTTTGCTTCCTTGGATTAAGACATAATGTTCACCCCAACGATAAGCTGAACCCCATTCTAACAAGGCAAAACGCTTATTAGAAAATTCCATATTGACAAAAATCATATCATCTTCATCACCGAAATGTTCACCTTCATGGGCCACATTTCCACCTGTCATGGTTACAGTTTCAGGCATGCCCCCCATAAGGAATTGAACGCAATCCAATTCATGGATGTGGTGATACAAGTGACCACCTGATTTTTCACGAATTTTTTTCCATGATACTGACGGTTGTTGTTCTTCCCAACCATTACGAGCTGTATGACAATATAGAACGTCTCCGATAACTCCTTGATTAATGAGTTCTTTTGCATGATGAACACCATTAAAGAAATTCATAATATGTCCTGCCATAAAGGTTACATTGTTTTCTTTACACGCATCTACCATCTCGCGACAATCTTGATAAGAAAGCGCAATTGGTTTTTCACAGAAAACATTTTTACCATGCTGTGCAGCCTTAATAACCGGTTCCTTATGAAGATTATTTGGAGTTGCGACGATAACACAATCTACTTCATCGCTAGAAACCAACTCATCTAAGGAACTTGCTACTTTTGCTCCCAATTCTTCTGCAATCGCCTCTGCATTATCTGGATCATAGAGAAGAGTAATCTCTGCTCCATCATTCTTTTGCATATAGCGAGCCAATTCAGCTCCAAAATACCCTGCTCCAACAACACCGTATTTAACCATGTTTTTTCTCCTTTATTTTGTTAAATCATTAATTTCCAAATCTATATACTGAACTACATTGCTTAAATGCAATTCATTTCTCGACCACGAATCATATTTTTCAAACAGTACAGCTATGTGATGATTTGGCAATTCTGTAATCGCAGAATAGGCATAACCATACGAAGGCAAATCAATATCATAGTGGTATTTCCAATCAATACTATCATCTTCTTTATTGACTAAACCGACAACTAATTGACCTCCCTTACGGCCACTTCTAGAATTTGGTGTACTCAAAATGACTGCTTCTTTTCCATCAATTAATTGAGAGTATTTAATTGCAGATACTTGTGTGCCATATGAAGTTTGTTGGATTCCATCAATATACGAAACTTCCGACCATGTTTCTCCAGAATCTCTACTAGTCATATAAGCTATCTTACCTGTAGTGGTTCTAAAGAATGTTCTAATCACACCATCTCTCAGTTCAACCATTTGTGCTTCTGCTGTTGCATTTTCAAACGGAATTGAAGCTGAGGATTTCTTCCATGTTTGACCACTATCATCCGAAATGAGATAGGTTAGTTCTCCACTAGTATATGTTGCAAAAATCAATCTGTTACTTGATTTTAATGCTAAACCTTGTCCGGGACACAAGTAAGTTCCATTATGTTTTTCTCCTAAGAACGGAGGCAACAACTTAAATTGTTCCCAACTCTCTCCTCTATTCTGACTAGTTGTCATTGCTATATAATTAGTAGGAGTCACTTTAAATAACGAATCTTTGTAGAAAACATTCATAGGAACCTGTTTTCCATTATGCCTTTCTCTTAAAGAGCCACTATCAAAATCAACCGAATATTGTTCGACTGTTAAAGACTTTCCTCCCTCCAAAACTTCATACTTATCATTTATAGTATAATTTGTAGGTTTATTAGTTGTTTCATCATAAACGACACCATTTTCTCTAACTGTATAACGGAAATCGTTATCTCCATTCTTCTTTAGTTTTAAATAATAATGGCCATTTATTTCTTTAAAACCTGAGTCGGCTTTATTTGCATTATTATTTCCAATACCCGCAGGCATAACATCAGCTAGTAATATCGTTTTCCCAGATTTTTTATCTTCAACAATGGATGAATCTATGAATGAAGCACTTCCACTAATTTGACTATTCTTTAATTTATTATCTCGTGGCCAGTAAACTAACTGCTCCTCATAGTCATTAAACTTCATAGCAAAAATTGGCTCACTCCACGTTTTCCCATTATCATCACTATAAGAAGTGGCAATATTAATCTTACTTTTAGAATCATGAGTCCCACCATAACGTGCATCAATACTTGATAGAACTCTTCCACTACTTAATGTATATAGTGTCGGTATTCTAAAATAGTTAGCTTGAGTAGAATCTCCTGATTGGAAAATTAACTGAAATGGATTTGACAAGGGAATAGTTGAAACTTCCTGATCACTAATTGCTTTGTTAAATAGACTGATTTCATCAATACTTCCTTTTGCGAGGTAATGTTCCTTGCCTTCACGATTAACAGCTCCTAGTGTTGCCTTATCTATACCATTTATATTTGAAATTGGCAAAAATGTATCAACTGTTTCAGAGAACACTTCTATTCCATTAACATACATTGTGTATGTTTTATCTTTAGAATCAGATACAAATACTAGTGTATTTTCAACTGCCTGTCCTTTATGCTTTCCCCATAATGAAGCTGGTCTAGAAAATAAATAATTTATTCCCTTTTGGGCGTCTCTTATTTCTACACCTATCTCACCAGAATCTCTCATGAAAATTGAAAAGTAATTATTTTTAAAGCCTGCTTTACTATTAGATAGGCCAAACAAAGCTTGAAGAGAGTTTGGTTTATCTGCTTTAAATTTCATTACTACTGTCTGACTCTCTCCAGACAATTTATCTAATAACAAAGGGCTGATATCTATACTCTTATTGTTCAGTTGATATGAACCTCCTTGAAAAATAGGAGATATGGACAGTTGACCATAGTTTAATTCATTCGCATGAATCAAAGTGGGGACTCCCATTAAAAGACTAATGCCTACAACGGAAATTCCTAGTTTTGAATAAAGACCTCTTTTATTCATTTTTTTCCTTCTTTCGTCTACTTCACAGATCCTTCTGATAATCCACTTGCAATCTTATTTTGGATGATAGAGAAGAAAATAATTGATGGAAGAACTACAATAACAGACGCTGCCATCATATCTCCCCAGTCTAGTATTTCTGAACCATTAAGTGAACGAAGGGCTACTGCTACTGTCATCTTTCCTGTATTGTTAATCAAAATCAAGGCATACAGGAATTCATTCCAAGCATTGATAAATGTATAAATAGCTGTTGCTACAATACCTGGTGCTACAATCGGTAGCACAACTTTATAAAACGTAACAAATTTATTTGCACCATCAATTCTAGCCGCTTCTTCAATTCCAATTGGAACTGTTTGGAAAAATCCAACTAAGAGCCAAACTGCATATGGAACACTAAAAGATAGATAAACCATCATCAAGCCAAATAAACTATTTGTTAACCCAACTTTAGCAATGGCAATTGAATAGGGAATTGCTAACAAAATTGGTGGGAAAATGTAGGTAATGACGAGTAGTCTCGACATGATTGCTCCCAATTTAGGAAAGAATCGAACAATACCATAGGCTGCCATAGCAGAAATAATAATCGCAATGAGGGTTGTAGCCAAGGCAATGATTAAACTGTTTCGAATGTTATCAATGAAGTGCAAATCGTTGATAACATGAGTGAAATAATCTAATGTAAACTGTTCAGGCCAAAATCGTGTTGGATACTGAGTTAATTCCCCTTTCCCTTTGACAGAAGATATGATAATCCATACCAATGGGAAAATTGCAACGATGGTCGCACCAACTAAAAGTACATGTGAGAGAATATCTAAATAAATACTGGATTTCTTCTTCATTATTTTCTACCCTCCTTTTCCCACTTACTGATGATAGCAAAGTAGATAAAGCAAATCGCCACCAAGAAGATAAAGAGCAATACTGTAACTGCTGAAGCACGACCCAACAATTTAGTTCCCCAACCCAGGTTGTAAGCAAAAATTGGAAGCGTCGTTGTAGCATTGGCTGGTCCACCACCAGTAATTAGGTAGATAATGTCAAAGTTGTTAAAGATCCATACAGTTCTCAAAACAACTAGAAGTCCTACAACCACTTTAATATGTGGAAAGACGATAAACTTGAACACCTGCCAACTTGAAGCACCATCTATCTTAGCAGCCTCAAATTGTTCTTCTGGTACTGTTTGCAAAGCTGAAAGCACATTAACCATAATCATTGGTGCTCCAAACCAAATGTTGATAAACACCAAACATAGGAATGCCCATGTACTATCTGTCAAAAATGCAGGTGTATGTTCCATTAAACCTAATTTTACGATTAGATTAGGTAAGTAGCCATAAACCCCGTTTAGAATCCACTGCCAAGAAAAGGCAATAACGATGGTAGGAAATGCCCAAGGAACAATCAATAAGGTCCTATATAATTTCTTGAAGTGGCGTACTCTGTGAAGAGCTAAAGCCAATACAAACCCTACTAAAACTTGACCAACTAATGAGAAAACGGTCCACTTAATTGAATTAAAGAACGCATTAAAGAAGTTGGGATCTGATAGCACAGCTTTATAGTTAGCCAAACCAACAAATTTATAATTAGGCATAATCAAATGCTTATTGGTAAAGCTATAAAAAATACTCGAGAAAAACGGATAAACAAAGAGTAATCCTACGATAATCATAGCTGGCAAAACAAATATCCAGCGAGTTAAATTACGTTCTTTAACCATTCTCCTTCTCCCTTCTTTTACAAGATTGGGCTAGAGCTTTTCAGCTCACTAGCCCACCTATTTTCTAGTCTTTTACATCTACTGAACAGCCTCAAATAAATCGTTTAATTGTTTTTCTGCTTCTTTTGCTGCTTTCATAGGATCTGTTCCATTTGTAATGATATCTTGGAACATTTGTTCAATAATGTGTTGGTTAGTCAACATACCAGCTTGTACACTTGGTCCATTTTCATAACCAATAGCAGTACCTTTTTTAACAGCTTCAGTAATTACTTCTTCAGCATGTTTAAATTTCTTACGAGTTTCATTTTCTTTATAGGCTGCAGAATCGCTAATCCCCTTAATAGTTGGCAACATACCTACTGGAGTTGAATCAAGGAATTTAACGTAGTCTTCTTCATTATAAAGTGCTTCTAAGAATGCTTTAGCAACTTCTGGATGTTTTGAATTTTTCCAAACAACCATTGGAATGTTTGAGGTTTCAATTCCTTGGTCTTTATCAGACTCTTTGATTTTTGGAATAGGATAAGCATCAATCGAATCAATCAATTGAGGACTGTTGGCATTAATTCCTCCGATATGGAAGCCAGAGTTAAAGTCAAATGCTGTTTTTCCTTGATAGAACAAGGTAGCTTGTTGAAGGACATTAAAGTTCAAAGAATCTTGAGGTGAGATTTCTTTATACAATTTAACCCAGTATTTAATACCATCTTGAGCAAGTTGGCTTGTCAAGTCTGCTTTAAGATCTTTTGTTAAGAGGCTTCCTCCGCCACTACGTACGTAGAAGTTCAAGAAACGTGTTGCCATTAAGTCATTTGTTCCAAACGGAACAGACAAGCCATAAACTCCAGCTTCTTTCAATTTTTTAGAAGCTTCATAGAGTTGATCCCAAGTTTTAGGAACCTCAATATTATGTTCTTTTAACAAATCTGTTCTAACCCACATGACTTGTGCATGTGAATAAAGAGGAACAGAGTAGTAATCATCTCCGATTTTTGCTTCATTTAAGGCAGTTTCGTTAAATTTATCTTGTCCAATACGCTTGATAGAATCATTTAGCGGAACCAAAGCATCTGAGTTGACCATTTCCATTACTTGGTTAGGAAGAGCTGTACTGATATCTGGCACATTTCCATTTGCTAAACCTGTAGTCCATTTAGTATAGAAGTCATTCCAAGAAAATGTTTCAATCTTGATTTTCGTTTTTGGATGCTTTTGCATGAAAGCATCTGCTGATTTTTGAATACTTTCTAAACGGGGTCCTTGAGTAAAGGAGTGCCACATTGTAATCTCACCAGATAATTCTGTTGGTGGTTCAGTACTAGTTGTAGCTTCTTTTTTTCCTGAACAAGCTACCAAGGCAACAGCCGCTAGCGCAATTCCAGCTAGACATAAAAACTTTCTCATTTTTTTCATCGTTCTTCTCTTTCTACATTAAGAAATCGCAACTTTAAAGACAACTTTTTTCACAGGTTCATCATTTATACGAACCTTGGGTTGATGTAAATCTTCTGGAAAAGTGATGAGGCATTCGCCAGCTCTCAAATGAACCAACTGTTCCACTTTCCCTGTGTATAATTCAATATCTTTCTCTTCATCATACTCTTGGGTAACGCTTACATTTTCCGGCGATGTAACAGCCATGGCTTCTTCGTTTTCCAAAACTAAATGAATATCCAAATATTTTTGGTGTGTTTCAAAGAAAGCCCCTGCTTGACCATCTGCTAGATAAGTAAAGCAATTCCCAAACAATCGATTACCATCGATAGCAATCGAACCTTCTGTTAAATTTTCTAGTCCTGTTTTTTCTAGAAAATCTATTAATGTTGCAAAATGTGGATTTACTCCCACATAAGTTCCTAAACGGCTAATTTTTGTAATAATCATCTCTTCTAACCTCCTTTCTCAATCTATTTTTCCTATCCAAGTTCCCCATTCTTCTGTCTAGCATTTTCTACTAGAAGGACATAAAAACACTACTCTCTAGCCTATACTCTTTGAAAATCTCTTCAAACCACAGTCGCTTCACCTTGGATTATATACGTCAGTCTTATCTACAACCTCAAAGCGGTGTTTTGGGCAATCTGCTACTAGCTTGCTAGTTTCTTCTTTGATTTTCATTAAGTATCTCCTCAATCTTCACAAGGAGGTCTGATTTTTCTAGCGACAAACAGAATAAATAAGTTAGTTCAATTAGCTACCTTCCTTATAGATGAAATTGATATTCATGAAGGAAGTCGCCCTTTATTTTTTGCAAAAGATACTAGTATGAATCTATTTGGGGACTTGAATTTATAAGCTGCTCACTTCGTTTTTCTAAAATAATTCTAATCTATTATTCTAGCACTAATAGACTCTTTGGCTAAATCTCCTTTCTACATCTCGTTTCACCAAAAACTTTTAAGAGAGAAATACTCTATATTTCATTCTCTAAATTAGTTTTGTTACCGTTTTCAATTAGAGTATACTTTTTTTTTTTTAGTATTTCAAGTCTTTTTCTAATTTGGAATTTAGTTTCAAATCTTTTTTAACTATATCAAGTATATTAAAAGTACTTTCAAAAATAATCAAATTCTTACAATACTTGTTTCGAGTGGACAAGATAAGAAAACAAGAAAGTCAATTTTAGGAGAAGACAAGGTTAATAGTCGCATAATATATTGAATCTATAACAGTACACCTTGACTGCTAAAATTTTTCTATAAATTAATTTGACTTTCCTGATAGAGTTGTTCACATCTTATTTCAATCTACTATATTTTATAGAACAGACTACTCTGAAAGTAGTTTCAGACCTCTTATGATTTCGTATCAGCCTGAATGTCATCAAAAAAAGATAGCAGGCTTGAAAACCTGCTATCTCCTTCTATTTTTACAAAATCAAATGTTTAGAATTCTTCTCTTATTGTTCTCTCTTTTTCCCTAGCGTAAACAGACCAAGGAAGAAAGCTGTTAGTCCTAGTGAAGCTAGGAGGTCACTCTCCTTGTTCCCTGTTTCAGGAAGTGCCTGCTGAGCAAGAGGAGCTTTGTAAGTATAATCTTCTTTTGTAGTAAGAGTTACAAGCGAATCAGATCCCTTATACTCTGCGATTTCATGAACAGCTGGCTCTGTACCATTAACTCCCCCTGTAAATTCTGGAACTTCATGCACCGCTGCTTTGCTACCATTTACTCCGCCAGGAACTCTGGCACCTGCTAGATTTACAGGAAGATTATGCATACTTTCGATGCTTCCTTTAGCTATACCAATAATTTCCTGTCCGATATCTTCCTTATCTACTGCAAACAACAAGGTCTTGCTATCATACTGGGTTAGGAAAGTCGCTGTTTTACCATTTGCCAATTGAAGGGTTGGAGCCTTGTTGACCAATACTTCTGAGTCGAACTCCAAGCCAATAACTCCTTTGCCCATCTCTCCTTTGCCCATCTCTCCTTTGCCCATCTCTCTAGTTCGCTTCACTTTCGCTTCGGTAGGAGAAATCAGATTTTTGCTCAAAAATTCCCAATTAAATTTTCTAAATGATAGGGTATAGGCATTTTGTCCTTTTTCAGTATGTTCATACAAGATGCCATACTCCCCATTTCCTAATTCTTGGAGCGAATTATAGGCAAACTCTCCTTTTTGAATTGGATTGTGTTTGAGCCAAGTCAACTCACCATTTTCTTCGATACGTGCCAAGTGGACCATCCCATTTTCACGTTTCGGTCCACCTGCATTACTGAGGATGATGTATTCTTTTCCTTCGTGCATCGTATGGATAGCAGACATTTGAACATAGACATCTTTAACCTGTGGATAACGTTTGATATCCTTCTCCCAAGTCACTCCTCCGTCTTTACTTGTAGCAACCTGAAGATCTCCAGTCAAACCACGCATAAAGAGTTTAACATCTCCATTGTTTAGTTGTACCACCGTTGATTCTGTATTTTGCGCACGTTTATTGTTCATCGTAGAAGAGTGGATCTTTTGACCGTCTACCTGACGGTTATCGTTGACCGCTTCTCCAGCATGCCAAGTTTTTCCATGATCATCTGAATAGATGACACGAGAAGATTGCGAGCCATTTAAGTGAGATACATTATTAGTCGTATAAACCGGTATCAAAATCCGTCCCTTGTGAGGCCCATTCCGAAGTACAATTCCTGTTCCAGGACCTACACCCAAGAATTTCATCCAATCGGCTTTGACCATCGGAGTAATATCTTGAGGCGCTGACCATGTCTTCCCGTCGTCATCACTGTAGGACATCCATAGATAGCTATCCTTGGCAATTCTAAATGGAGAAGTTTTGTTTGTTGTGAAGTAGATATTTCCTAGTAATTGGTCACCCTTGTATAGATCACCCTTGTCGCTATAGGCTGGTTTAACAGGATCTACAACAACGCGATAGTCTGTCGCCTTACCATCTGGTGTATAGACAGTACCATTTTCTCGAATGGTATAAGCTTCCTTTTCTCCCTCACGATAGAGGATTTGATAGGTTTTTCCATCGATTTCTTTGTAGGCTTCTTCTTTTTGTGAAGACATTCCAAAGATTCCCTTCCCTTCTGGGAACATGTCATAGATAGAAAAGATTCGTTTGGTTTCAGGATCTTGAACCAACACCATATCGATATTCACTGGTGAACCGATCGATGGGTCAGAAGCTTTTGGATTGTCACGTAAGTTGGTAATGGTTACTCGGTCACCCCAAGTTTTACCATTATCTTCACTACGTCTGATGACCATACCGATATCACCCCAGTCACTCGAATGGAGACGGCGTTCATCTGCACCTGCGATCAAAGTTCCTTTATCTGTCTTGAGAAGTGCTGGAATACGATAACTCTTGATTCCATCTTTATTTGGTTTACCGTTACGCCCGCTTTCGAATATGTCCGTTTTCTCTGTTAAAGCCGCTCCTTCAGGTAGTTTTTTTTCTAAATCTGAGCGTTTAAAAAGTTGACTACGTTTTTGTACCTCTTCTGGTGTTAAAGCACGATTATACACAGTGAGATTCCTAATCTGTAGATTTGACCCCCAAACCGTATTGTTGGCACGCTTGGTTGCTCCGATTTGCACATGCGTTACATCTGGCATATCTTTAATGAAATTGCCAGATTTCAGACTTGTTCGAGATAAAACACCATTAACATACAGGCGAACTCGACCATTTGGCAATTCTGCTGTCGGTTTTTCAACTGTGAAAGTCACAGAATTCCACTGACCTGGTTTAACTTTTAAGGGTGCATCGTTGTAATTATTGTAAAACTGTTTCCCATCCGAACCACGCCCCTCTAGAGTAGCAGTATTATTGTAAACTGCCATAGTGAAGTACTCATCTTTTTTAGTAGCACTTGACACAGAAAAGAGATTATAGAATGCTGGAGCCTTGGCATCTGGCTTAAACTCCATGTGAACTGTTGCGTTTTCAAGTTTCTTTAGTTTATCTAGTTCACTTGATAAATCAACTCTCTGACCATTTGAAGCATTGGTTTCAACATCTTCTTTTTCTATCACTGTTTCGACATTTTCCAAATCTCGTGCATAGTAATCTCTTGGAATTTTTTCTTCTTGCTTATCTTTCCTTTCTTGTTCTTGCTTATTGCCAGAAAGTTCAGTCTCTGAAGAAGGCTGGCTCTTTTCTGTATCAGTTAGGGTTGAGCTCTCCCCCGAAAGTTGAGTTTCATTTGCCAGAGGTTGCTCACTTGCCCCTTCTTGAGCTAAAACAGGAGACGTTCCAAATACCACTGCTCCTACAATCATAGAAACCGCTCCTACCGATAGTTTCCTAATGCTATAACGACACTTACGTTCTTGAACACTCCGATTCATACTGATCCTCTCTATATCTATATCCCGATTTCTGAAATAAGACATTTACTCCAGAAAATGCACTTAGTTTGTCTTTTATTAACTTTCTTTTACTACAGTTCATTTAAATGACAAAAATGAACTAAACAAACTATCTCAAATTGGTGCCAATTTTCCCCTCTCCTTTCTCCAATCAGACTCCTGCCAATCTAGTTTATCTACCAGGACACCACTGCAATTAAACTAAAATATCTCTTTATAAGCAAATGATGGACATCAGCTTATGCTATTTACACCATACTTCCTGCTCAATCCTTATCGAACACTTTTTCAAATAGCTTTTCATAAGCATAAATACTTGTAGAAATAATGGGAAATATAATCAAGCTCACAATCAGAATCTTATCCAGCTTAAAGGGGACAATCCCAAATAAGTGAAGAAATAAATCAATCAGAAAACTGTCGAAAAAAACTGTCAAAAGTAGTTCAACTTGTCTTTTTCTCTGCTTTTTTGTCTTGAATGCCTTAAATATCATATTATTCCCCTTTTCTAAGCTTCAATCCCTTCTCTCTATCTGTTATTTCGCATAGCTACTACTATTTTTACAGCAATCTATCTTTAAATATACATAAAGATAGATTCTATCACTTTTTATAAGTGTTAATAAATTTATTATACCTCATTTTTAAAACGCTTTCAATATAGTGTAATATAGTAGATTTTAGTTTCAAAAAATTCTTTTATATAATAATGTCCTTGAAAGTAGTTTCAGCTGAACATTTATAGTCCATAAAAAGAAAACAGAAACTCATCTGTTTTTATACTCAATGAAAATCAAAGAGCAAACTAAGAAGCTAGCCGCATGATGCTCAAAACACTGTTTTGAGGTTGTAGATAAGACTGACGAAGTCAGCTCAAAACACCGTTTTGAGGTGGCAGATAGAACTGACCAAGTCAGCTCAAAACACCGTTTTGAGGTGGCAGATAGAACTGACGAAGTCAGCTCAAAACACTGTTTTGAGGTTGTGGATAGAACTGACGAAGTCAGTAACCATACCTACGGCAAGGCGAAGCTGACGTGGTTTGAAGAGATTTTTGAAAAGTATTAACACCTACAGACAAGCCTGACGATAGCAAGAACTACCCTACTCGATAGGTATCGGCTTTTGCTTTCTGAAAAAAATTATTTTAAGCAATTTGACAAATCTAGCAACAAAAAATTCTATAAATATAATATAGATTGAAACTAGAATAGTACACATCTACTTCTAAAACATTGTTAGAAATCGATTTGACTGTCCTGATCGATTTGCCCTGTTCTTGTTTCATTTTACTATATTTCCATGATAAAACGCATAGTATCAAGTTTTCTTAAGCCCCTGATACTATGCGTGTTTGTAATTTTTAAGATTTTGTGCTTAGAGTCGACTCCTTATTTTAGATATTTAAAAGGAATCTCACTTCCACAGAGCCAGTTGTAGACTTGGTCATTGACAAATACATTCATGGCTTCGTGAGCATACTCAGGCATGATGCGATAGGTTTTATCGCAGGTCAGACGATTATAAATCGCAAACTGGGTAATGGGATAGCAAACATCGTCGTCCAAGCCCGTAATCATCTTAACCTCACCTTGGATACGATGGGCAAGATTTTTGACATCGATATAGGCAAGGGTCGCCATGATTTCCTCCTCTGTTTCATGGAAGGGGTCGTGAAACTTGAAATAACGGAAAAGTTCGTCGTAAGCCTCGCTAGTATTACCAATCTCAATCACCCGTCTGAAGTCTGACAAGAAGGGATAAATAGCAACTGTTTTCTGAATTCGAGGATTGAGCGCTGCTGCAACTAGAGCTAGAGCCCCTCCTTGTGAGGCACCATAGCTAGAAAGACGCTTCTCATCAACCTGAGACAGACTAGCAACAATTTCGACCAACTGGTAAATATCCAGATAAACATCCTTATAAAAGAGGTGGTCCCGACCTTCCATAGCACCACGGATAATATGCCCCTTCACGGTATTTCCTAAAGGAGAACGCAAGCCGTCTTGTGAGTAACCTGACTGGCCCCGCACATCCATGGAAACAACACCGTAACCAGCTACGGTGAAGCCCAGCATGTCGGCCCAGTCCCAGCCACGTCCCATATAACCATGAAAATGGAAGATTAGTGGAACCTTCTCCTCACTCTTTGGAAGAACAATGCGTGCATAGACCTTTCCTTCCTTGCTTCCTTCAAATGTTAACTCATAGCACTTGACTTGAGGAATGTGGAAATCTCTTTCCTCCAAGTGGTAGGATGGAAGCGTGGAAACATTTTTCACTTCCCCATCCCAGAAAGCATCAAAGTCTTCCGGAACCTCATCCCTTCCTCTATAGGTCTTAATTTCTTCTAGCAAAGCTGGATTTTTCATAGCATGCTCCTTTTATTTTGTAATCGTTACCACAACTGTAGCATATCTATGTAATCAATGCAAGAAAGAAGGATAAATAGAAAGTGAATTTAGATTCTTTACTTTTAGGATGATGGGCTGAAAGTAGTTTTAGAAACGAAAAAGAGCATTTCGCTCTCTCTTCTGTTTATACTAGTTTTTTGCTTCCTTCTTTTGGAAAGTGGTTTGGTAATTTACTTTAATCGTTACTGTCATATGAGAGTCCTCGTTTCTTTTTGATGACTTTAGTATAAGAGCCAAACCTAAAAACTAGCTTAAGTTTTCCTTAGAGAAAGCTTAATCCAGATGTTCTTTCTTTTCCAGATGAAGGGCAATCATGCGCCACTCTGGATCTTCTTGCCAAGCTTCTATAGAACTAATGTAGCTAGCAACCTTTCTTGCTTCTTCTAAAATCGGAAAATCTTCGATAATATCAGCCACTTGGAACTCTGGAAGTCCTGACTGTCTGGTTCCAAAAATCTCACCAGAACCACGCATTTTCAAATCTTCCTCCGCAAGGACAAATCCATTGGTCGTTTCTGTCATGATGCGCATGCGGTCTTTCCCAGAATCCGTCTTGGGATTGGCAACGAGAACAGCGTAGGACTGCTTGTCCCCCCGACCGACACGACCTCTAAGCTGGTGAAGTTGACTGAGACCGAAGCGATCGGCATCCATGATAATCATGACAGTCGCATTGGGAACGTTGACCCCAACCTCAATAACCGTCGTCGAAACCAGAATATCCGTCTTTCTCTCCTTGAAATCCTGCATGATCTGGTCTTTTTCGTCACTCTTCATCCTACCATGTAGAAGAGCCACCTCTGCCTTGCCTGCAAAATGAGTCGTCAACTCCTCTGATAAGGCAATGGCATTTTTCAAATCTAGAGCTTCTGATTCTTCAATCAAAGGAGAGATGACATAGGCTTGGGAACCTTTTTGAATTTCCCCCTCTAACCAAGTCAAGACCTGAGGTAGTTGCTCATGTTTGATCCAGCGCGTCACAATAGGCTTCCGACCTGCTGGCATCTGGTCGATAATGGAAACATCCATATCTCCAAAGGCTGTGATGGCAAGCGTCCGTGGAATGGGAGTCGCCGTCATCATGAGGACATCTGGATTGTCACCTTTTTCCCGTAAAATACGCCTTTGCCCTACACCAAAACGGTGCTGCTCATCGATAATAATCAAACCAAGACGAGCATACTCCACCCCATCTTGTATCAGAGCGTGAGTTCCTATAATCAAATCAGCCTCACCCTTGGCAATGGTCTCCAAGACTTCTCTCTTTTCTGCAGCTTTCAAGGAACCTGTCAAGAGAGCCAGTTTCAAATTGGGAAAAAGGTTCTGTAAACTCTCAAAGTGTTGCTCTGCGAGGATTTCTGTTGGTACCATTAGGGCAGCCTGATAACCTGCTGTCACTGCCGCAAACATGGCCAAGCCAGCGACTACCGTTTTTCCGCTCCCCACATCTCCTTGTAGGAGACGATTCATGTGGTGGTCGGACTTCATATCAGTTAAAATTTCCTGCAAACTCTTTTCCTGAGCTTGGGTCAGGGCAAAAGGAAGACTTGCTTTAACTGCTGTCACTTTTTCCTGAGACCAATCCAGAACCAGACCACTTCCCTGAACTCTATTTTCAGACTTGAGCGTCTGCAGCTGCATTTGGAAATAAAAGAGTTCCTCAAACTTGATACGGCGAAGAGCCTGCTTGTATTCTGCCAAATCCTTTGGAAAATGCATAGCTCGGACTGCCTGACAACGGGACATGAGTTTGTATTTGTCTAGTAAAGACTGGGGCAGATTTTCTTCTATCAAGAGGTCCAGTCCCTGATCAAAAGCCGTCTTGATGACCTTGACCAGACTGGCCTGACTGATTCCCTGAGCCAGACGATAGACAGGCTGGAGGTCATCTTCTACCTGAGCCAGAACCTTCATCCCAGTCAGACTAGCCTTAGCGCGGTCCCATTTTCCAAAGACAGCAAGGGTTGCTCCCAACTCTATTTTATCAGCCAGATAGGGCTGGTTAAAGAAATTCACCGCAAAAACGACCTCTCCCTGCTTGAGACTAAAACGCAGGCGATTGCGCTTGAAACCATAATACTGGACACTAGCAGGAGTCACTACCTGACCAGAAAGAACTGCCTTCTCACCGTCTTCCAGCTCCAGCACCTGCTTGGTTTTGAAGTCTTCATAACGGAAAGGAAAGTAGAGCAAGAGATCTTGCAAGTTTTCAATTCCTAGTTTGGCGTATTTTTCTGCTGACTTTGGTCCCACACCAGGCAAGACATGCAAGGGTTGATGTAGATTCATGCTCCACTCCTTTCTTTTCTAATAATATTCTCTCGGAATACGGTCGCTGAGGAGGCAAACCACCTCATAGTTAATGGTTACGCGGTAGGTCGCTACCTGAGTTGCAGTGATTTCCTTATCCCCATTGGAGCCAATCAAGGTTACCTTGGTTCCGAGTGGGTAAGGCTTAGGCAATCGAATAGTGATTTGGTCCATCGAAACCCTGCCGACAATTGGGCAAGCTTGGCCATCTACCAAGACAGAGAAATTTTGCATGTCTCTTGTCCATCCATCTGCATACCCGATTGGCACGGTCGCGATGACTTGCTCGCTATCCGCTTGATAAGTTGCTCCATAGCCCATGCAAGCTCCAGCTGGAACTGTCTTGACATGAACCAGAGCAGACTCCAAGGTCAAGGCCGGTATCAAATCATAAGGCAAATCCAAGACCGCTCCACTTGGATTGAGGCCATACATGGCATCTCCCATACGAACCGCATTGAAAATAGTCTCTACATGCCAAAGAGTCGTTGCAGAATTGCTAGCATGAACCAGCTCTGGAACTTCCTTCATACTAGCTAAAATAGTTTTAAACCGTTCTAACTGGGCATTAAAATAGTCATCTGATTCCTCATCAGCAGTAGCAAAGTGGGTAAAGATTCCTTCAACACAAACACCGTGTTGTTGGAGCAAATCTTGAGCCTGCTCAACCTCACTGGCCTCTCTAAAACCAATCCGTCCCATTCCTGAATCAATCTTGAGGTGGACTGTCAATCCAGTTAGGTCCACTTCCTTATCTAAGAGTGCTTGAATCCACTCCAGTCCAGCCACTGTCAAGGTGAAGTCATATTCTTTAGCTAGAGCAACAGCTTCGATTTCAGAAACTCCTAAAATGAGGATTGGCTTGCTGAGTCCAGCTTGTCTGAGTTCAATGGCTTCATCGATATTGGAAACGCAAAAGCCATCAACATCATCTTGAATTGCCTTGGCAACGGCAACAGCTCCATGACCATAAGCATTGGCCTTAACCACAGCCAACTTGAGCGTTCCTTGAGGGATATGAGCCCCCATTTGCTGAATATTTTGTCGAATAGCTCCCAGATGAATCAGAGCCTTGGTTGGTCTATGTGGACTAGCTTTCATGATTTTCCTCCAAAATGACACTGGCTGTCACAAACTGATCGGTGTGGCTGATAGACAGCCAAATCTTTCCTGAAAATGGTGCCTGACTAAAATAAGGCGCCCCACGTTCATTGTTCAAGACTTCCAAATCCTGAAAACCGAGCTTGCTAATGCCCGTTCCCATAGCCTTGGAAAAGGCCTCCTTAGCCGACCAGCGACCAGCTAAATATTCTATTTGCCTGCGTCCTTTGAGACTGGTGAAGCGCTCCATTTCCTGAGCGGTCAGTACACGCTTAGCAAATCCTTCATGTCGTGTAACTGCGCTTTCTATCGAAGCCAATTCTTCGATGTCAATTCCGTGTCCAACTATCATTCTCATCAAAAGGAGTTGAGATTCCCCAACTCCATCCTTTTCACTTATTTTGTCAAGGTAACATAAATCTCTTCTACCAAGGCCTCTGTATTTTCCCAACCTAGGCAAGGGTCAGTAATAGAGCAACCAAAGATCTCTGGTTGGTTTTGACGACCATCTGCTAGGTAAGATTCAATCATAAATCCTCGAACCGTCTTTTTAATTTTCTCATTCCAATCACGATTCTGCAAGGTCTGGCGAACAATTCGAATCTGCTCCATATATTGCTTGCCTGAGTTATCATGGTTGGTGTCAATGAGGATAAAAGGATTTTCAAGTCCCATGGTTTCATAGCGTTCAATGGCTTGGAGTAGGTTTTCATAGTAGTAATTCGGCATATAATTGCCATACTCGTTGACTGCTCCACGGAGGATAACATGGGCCAAAGGATTACCTGATGTCTCAACTTCCTGCCCATGATAAAGGAAGGTTTGCTTGTTTTGAGCAGCATAGATGGCGTTAAACATAACACCCAAATTTCCTGAGGTTGGATTTTTCATCCCTACTGGTGCATCAATCCCAGAAGCCACAAAGCGGTGCTCTTGGTCTTCCACAGAACGAGCTCCAACGGCATGGTAGCTGACCAAGTCATCCACCAAGATCAGATTTGACGGATAAAGCATCTCATCTGCCGTTGTCAAACCAGTCTCTGTAATCACGCGGTAGTGCAACTGGCGCACAGCCTGCAAGCCATTAATCAGGCTTGGAGCCTTAGAAGTATCTGGCTGGTGAACTAATCCTTTATAGCCGTCTCCATTGGTACGAGGCTTAGCAGTATACACGCGCATGACCATGAAAATCTTATCCGCTACCTTCTTTTGCAAGGCGGATAAACGGCGAGCATATTCCAAGACCGCCTCTTCATTATCAGAAGAGCAAGGACCAATCACCAAGAGAATACGGTCATCTTCCCCTGAAATAATATCTGCCAATTCCCTGTCACGGCTTTCCTTGAGTCTCAAGGCTTCCGCAGACAATTGGGTTTCAGCCTTGATGACTTCCATATCGATTTCTTGACCTTTTTCAATAAATGCCATCTTATTCTCCTAACGTTTTGTAAATTTCTCTGACAAGAGCTTCTGTGTTATCCCAACCCAGGCAAGGGTCTGTGATAGACTTACCAAATACTTCTGGCTCATTTTGTCGACCATCTTCCAGATAAGACTCAATCATAAAACCACGAACGAACTGCTTAATTTTTTCATTCCAAGCACGGTTAATCAAGGTCTGGCGGACAATTCGGATCTGTTCAATATACTGCTTACCAGAATTGTCATGATTGGTATCAATGATGATAAAAGGATTTTCCAAGCCCATTTTCTCATACTGGGCAATGGTATCAATTAAATTGTCATAATAGTAGTTGGGAATATTTTTTCCATACTCATTAAGAGCACCACGAAGAATAGCGTGTGAAAGCGGGTTCCCAGTTGTTTCTACTTCTTTTCCTAAGAAAAGGAAACTTTGTTTGTTTTGAGCAGCATAAATCCCATTAAACATGACATTGAGATTTCCAGAGGTTGGATTTTTAAAACCAGTAGAAAATCCTGCCCCACTTGCCACAAAGCGGTGTTGCTGGTCTTCAACTGAACGGGCACCAACTGCCATGTAAGAAATCAAATCATCTACAAGCGGAAGGTTTTCAGGATAAAGCATTTCATCAGCAGTTGTCATCCCTGTTTCTGTGATGACACGATAGTGAAGATGGCGAACGGCTTTGATTCCATTGATAAGACTAGGCGCTTCTGTCGCGTTAGGCTGGTGAATCAAGCCCTTATAGCCATCTCCGTTGGTACGGGGTTTGGCAGTATAAACACGCATAACCATAAAGATACGATCTGCCACTTCTTCTTGTAGGACTGCCAAACGCTTAGCGTATTCAAGGACAGCTTCTTCGTTGTCAGATGAGCATGGCCCGATTACCAAGAGAATTCGCTGGTCTTCTCCACGTATAATGGCTTCTAGCTCTTGATCTCGCTGTGATTTCCTCTCCAAAGCCTGACCTTCTAATTTTGACAAGGCACGAACTTCTTCTATATTTATTTTAGAGCTTTTTGCTGTAAATACCATAACTCATCTCCTTATAAAGCAAACGGATACCCAGTAAAAATTTACTTTTCACAAGATATCCGCCTCTAAACTATCTCATTTTATTGTCTTTTACCGTGACAGTTTTTAAATTTCTTACCAGAACCACATGGGCAAAGTTCATTGCGTCCAATCTGGCTCAAATCCAAATCTTCTGGCATACTTGCTTGGTGAGCAGCGATATTGCGAGTCGCTGTTGTACTGATATGACGTTCTGCCTGTGGTCTTTCTTGTTCATGAATTTGTGCTTTCATCATCAAGCGTGTCACATCAAACTCAATCGAACCAATCATATCATTAAACATACGGAAACCTTCTGCCTGATACTCAACAACAGGGTTGTTCTGAGCATAGCCACGAAGTCCAACCGCGTTACGCAATTGATCAAGGGCATCGATATGATCTGTCCACTTGTTATCCACCACTCGTAGAATCAAAACTTTTTGGAATTCTTTAACTGCTTCTTCATCGCGTAGTTTTGAAACCTGACTATCGTAAACCTTCAAGGCACGTTGGAAAAGCTCTTCCTTGATGGCCTTATCAGACAAGCCTGACAAGTCTTCCATCGTAATAGAATCTTCAGGAAGCAAGTTGTACTTAGCGAAGTTCAAAATTGCCTCTAGTTTCTCATCTTGTTTAGCACGCGCATGACCGTCAACGACACGACCAATCGTGCGTTTGATCATTGCCTGAATTTCAGGTGCCAAGTCACGGTCTGCAGTAATGACATCATAACGTTGAGTATAGATAATCTCACGTTGTTCACGCATGACATCGTCGTATTGAAGGACTTGTTTACGGGTATCGTAGTTATTTCCTTCGACACGTTTTTGCGCTGCTTCAACCTGACGCGTCAACATGCGAGACTCAATCGCCTCTTCAGACATGTTCAAGCGTTCAAAGATTCCCTTCAAGCGTTCAGAACCAAAACGTTTCATCAAATCATCTTCAAGAGATAGGTAGAATTGTGACTCACCTGGATCTCCTTGACGACCTGAACGTCCACGAAGCTGGTTATCGATACGACGACTTTCATGACGTTCTGTACCAATAACACAAAGTCCTCCAAGTTCACGAACACCTTCACCAAGCTTGATGTCGGTACCACGACCCGCCATGTTGGTTGCGATGGTAACGGCACCACGTTGACCAGCATTCATGATGATTTGGGCTTCTCTATAGTGGTTTTTGGCATTCAAGACTTCGTGAGGAACACCAGCTGCAACCAATTTCTTAGAAATGTAGTCACTAGTTTCAACCGCTACTGTACCAACCAAGACAGGTTGACCCTTTTGGTAACGAGCCTTAACGTCTTCGACAACCGCTTTAAACTTAGATTCGATACTTGCATAAAGAAGGTCTGAGTGGTCAATACGTTGAACAGGACGGTTTGTTGGGATTGGAATAACACGAATGTTGTAGATTTCACGAAATTCTTCTTCCTCAGTCTTACCTGTACCCGTCATACCAGACAATTTTTTGTACATACGGAAAAGGTTTTGGTACGTGATTGAGGCAGATGTCTTGGTTTCATCCTGGATTGGCACACCTTCTTTGGCTTCAATAGCTTGGTGCAATCCATCAGAATAACGACGACCTTCCATGGTACGACCTGTAAATTGGTCGACAATCAAGATTTCTTGCTCTTCGCTCACCACATAGTCAATATCGAGAAGCATGATGTAGTTGGCACGAAGGGCGTTATCGATAAAGTGGGTCAAAGCCACGTTTTCGATGTCATAGAGGTTTTCAAGTTTGAAGTAGCTTTCAGCCCTGTCAATCCCTGAATCAGACAAACCAATAGTCTTAGACTGCACATCGATGATGTAGTCATCTTTGTTCAAAGATTTTACATAGTGGTCTGCCATGTGATACAACTGACTGGTTTCAACCGCATTGGCACCTGATACAATCAAAGGTGTACGAGCCTCGTCAATCAAGATAGAGTCAACCTCATCGACCAAGGCATAGTTAAGCGGACGTTGTACCATGTTTTCAGCGCGAACGACCATATTGTCACGAAGGTAGTCAAATCCGATTTCTGAGTTAGTTGAGTAAGTAATATCACACTCATAGGCTTCTTTTTTCTCCATTGGAGATTTGGTAGCCAAGTTAATCCCTACTGACAAACCAAGCCAAGAGTACAATTCACCCATCTCAGTCGCGTCACGTTCTGACAGGTATTCATTAACCGTAACTACGTGAACCCCTTTACCTGAAAGGGCATTGAGGTATACCGGCATGGTCGCAGTCAAGGTTTTCCCTTCCCCTGTACGCATCTCTGGCACGTCACCATGGTGAAGAACAATCCCCCCCATGACCTGAACCTTATAAGGGAAGAGACCTAGGACACGTTTGGCACCTTCACGGACAACCGCAAATGCTTCGTAAAGCAATGAATCCAGTGATTCTCCATTTTGATAACGTTCCTTAAATTCAACTGTTTTTGCTTTTAGTTGGTCGTCAGTCAAAGCAGCCATTTGGTCTTCGTATTTGAAAACCTTGTCAGCCATCTTTTCCAGACGACGGATTTCTCCTTTATCATTTTCGATAATTGTTTTTAAAATATTAGCCATGTTTTTCCTTACTTTAAATTCCGAATATTTTAGAATGTTCCTTTAATTTTAGCACAATTACTGATTATTTTCAAGGAAGAATCCCCATTTTGAAAAGGAAAAAGAGGTTAGTTTTCAAGCTAACCTCTCCGACTTTTATGACTGTTTAATTGCCAAAAATCGGCAAAAGAGCAAATAGGATAAATAGATTTATCCAAAGAGAAAGACAGCAAATCAGTCCAAAAACGAAGAGACTGACTTTCTTGGATAAGAAGGCCATGAGAATGGACAGAATGCCAAAAACCAGCAAGATTTTCTGTATGATGAAGATGTCAATCCTTACCCCCAGAATCGCTCTATCCCAAGGGATAAAGAAGAAAGACAGCCAGATCAGCAGAACTAAACCAATATAAACCTTGGAATAGCGTGTAATAAATGATTTTAGATGTGCCACAAGCCATCTCCTAGGATTGTATATCCTTTACATTTGTATATGTCCATTTTCGACAACTAATACATCTGTACAAAGGTCTGAAATATCTTCCGATATGTGCGACGTCAGGATAACCAGACCATTTTCTTTTTTCAGGTAAGATAAAATGACCTGTTTGGTTAACCTCACACTCTTCTCATCCAAAGCATTCATAGGTTCATCGAGAAAGAGTATAGAAGGAGAGGAAATAAAGGCTTGAATCAAGGCCATTTTTTGCTTTGTTCCCAAGGATAAATGCCGGTATTCAACGTCTTCAAATTCCTGTAAATCATAGTATTGAATCCAATAGGCAATTCTTTTTTCCGTAACTTTAGATGAAAAATACCTTAACAGTTCCAAATTTTCTCTCAGGGATAAATGAGATAAAAACTCGACTTTTTCAATTAAAATTCCTGCATCCTGAATATAATGATTTTTTATCCCGTAAACTTTACCATCTTGAAGAACTTTTCCTTTGTCAAGCTTAATATAACCAGCAAGTACCTTTAAAAGAACCGTCTTGCCAGATCCATTATCACCTTTAAGTCCATAAATTTTTCCTGATTGAAACACCAAATTCAACTGATTTAAAATAGGTCTTTTCCCATAAATTTTCTGTCCATTTATAATTTCAAGTTTCATCGTTTATCCTTTCTTAAATTTCTCTTCCAAGCGACTAACAATCAACATAACTAATAAGCTTAAGAGTAGTAAATACACTGTTACAATATGATCCATCATCCATTCTTGTCCCACAAATGCTAAAAAATAGAGAAAAAAGGAAAAACCAGCGCCCGCACTAATCAGTGCTATCAGATAAGACAGTAGTAAGTACAAAATCATTAACTGAGCAAGTAAAAAGAAAAGTGCGACTGTTTTGAAATGAATTCCTAGCGGAAGTAAACCAAGGAACCAGACAAGTAAATCTTGAGTAAAAAATTTAGAAATGACAACCAATCGTTTCCTTGTATAATCGAAAAAGGAGCTTGATTGATAGCGAATCAAGTGATGGTAATGGTCTGCCAAATCACTTTCAAGTAAAATGACAGAGAGCCATCCTACCATGAAAAGCGAAAGGTTTAACAAGAGTTTGGGGATTTCTAAATTCGCTTCAGAATAGTCATTATAGGAAAAGATTGAAATCAATTCTCTCTTGAAAAAGATAACAGCATCCTGCTTTTGAACCGCTGTTGACAATAGATAGTTTATCAAAATCATCATCAGAACTATACGAAGTAGTAAAACGATCTTTCTCTTTAGCCAAATATTGTTAAAATTCTTAAACATTATCTTCATATTTTTCAAGCACCATATAAGGGACAATATAAAGGATATAAGGAGTAAAGAGTTTCATCAAACTTACATCCCCATAGCTAGCTTGCATCAAACTCGTCATAGGAACCATATAGTAAGGCAAGGCACTATAGAGCAGCATAGAACCAAGCCAAAGAAACATCAAATAGGTGATTGCCGAACGAGTCACATTCCCCACATAATCAACTATTTGTAAAAAATAGATTGCATTGATGAAAATACCGATTAGTAGGACACAAGTAAAGAACAAATAGCTTTTTATCTCTCCATCTAGGAGTCTTTGTAAACCACTTCCATCAGAAAATAGAGAATTCCATCCAAGAGGAGAAAAAGTCCCAAAGAAATAGGTTATAATTGCAATTATCAGCACAGTCACTAAATATATCAAACAAGGGATACTTGCAACTTGCAAAGTCAACTTTCTTTTTAACCCTTGATAACTCACTTCTCTTCCAATACTCAATCGTAAAACTTTATTTTTCAGCTCAATATATTGAAAACCTAGCAAAACAATGATGATTGGAATAATAAATGATTGATAAAAACCTAGATTGAACTGGAGAATACGAAAATCTAATGCTGATTTTAATAAGTCATTTTTAATTGCTTGTCCATCGAATTTAGCTAGATCGGGCGCATGAATATCAAAAAAGAAATAAGTCATCAAAACATCACGATAAACCAAAGCAAGAAAAAGCAAAGTAAGCAAGACATAAACAAATTTATGCCTTGCAAAAGTTAAGAGAGGAATCTTCATAAATTATACCTACTTTACGAATTAATTTGGTGACCAACTACCTGAAATGGCAGCTGATAAATCCCACCAATTTTGTCTTGCCATATCTGCTGCATAAACATAGCCAACCGTTGCCCAATTACCATGAGTTGAACGAGTACCACAGGTTGTTAACGATTCTCCACTACGAGCTTCTCCATTAGAATTTACTATACGATGCTTAACAGTCATGGGATGTAAATTTCTACAAGGATTTAAGTTCATGATATATTCCGCACCTTCATTTTCTTTAGTCAAATAACCTGTTCTCTTATAACTGGTAGTAATAACAAAATTACTAAAAGCACCTATCTGATTTGCTTCTACGAAAGTAGTTCCAACAGCACTTATCATTAAAACAGGAATAACCATTTTCAATAATTTCTTAATTTTCATTTTTTCTGTTTCCTTTCATTTTTTATTCAAGAAGATTCCTTATAACTTCTATTTTAAATATAGACTTATTCTAAACGATGGTATATCATACAAATTCCTCCTTTACTTATTATGTATAGACTCTAATTTCTTTATCCCCAAAACCATGTTTCAAACCAGATAAGTTGAATCCAACTCCAAATCAAAAATCCAGAGTTTTTCGGTAAATTCTTCAAATATTTTTTAAAGCCCATGACTTTTTCCCTCCTTTTTGATATAATAATACCACCTTTTTCTACGTTTTTTATAAATGTAGAAAATATTCACATTTACCTAGGAGGAACAATATGAGATGGGATTATGGACAAATTTTTAAAGAAATTCGAAAGTCAAAAGGATTGACCCAACAAGATGTATGTGGACAAGTCATACATCGAACAACTCTAACAAATATTGAACACGGTAAAGTTATTCCCAGTTTTGAAAACATGGTATTTCTTCTTGAACAAATTGATATGAGCTTGGCAGAATTCAAGTATATATGCAACGAATACCATCCTAGTAAAAGGCGAGATATTATTGTAGAGAGCCAAAATCCGTCTACTTTTCAAGATACTAGAAAAATGGTTGAACTCACTGAGAAATGTCAAAAATATCTTAAGACACATCACGATGTTCCTATTCAAAATATCTATCGTCATACAAAAATTGTCACAGAGTTACGAACTAAAGGATTCAAAAACAACCACGTCTTGAAAGATTTGTATGAAGAAATTTGGGACTATCTTGAACCTATGGATACATGGTACATTAGTGATTTGAAATTGCTTGGAACCATTCTCTTTTTCTTTCCTTCTGAAAATCTTCCCCTTCTTATTGATAGAATTATGAAAACCATCGAGAAATATAAATACTTCCGAGAAACAAAAGCATTTTTATCATCTTTTTTAGCCAATCTCTCCACTGTATATTTTCAACATCATTTATTCAAAGAATGTGAAACAATCACCCTACAACTTTTGGTATTAGCAGAAGAATTAAAAATATACGATATTCTTGGATTCTCTCAAGTACGCTTGGGAATACTACAACATAACTCCGATTTGATTGATAAAGGAATAACTTTATTACGACTAACCAAAGAAGAGGCATTAGTTAAAATACTCGAAAAAGAAATTAATGATTTTTCAAACCTATAATTTGTAATAACTCTCATCATTTTATTATAGTAGATTGTAATAGAATGTAATAGAATGTGAACGAATCAATTAGGGGATCTAAAGCATTTTATACCAATGTTTTATAAGTTGTATTGTATTATTCCATATTCAATCCACTATACAAGATGAATATTTCTCTCAAGTTTCATAATCAAAATAAAAATGACTGTATCTATAGCTCCATAAACAAATCATAGATACAGTCATTTTTTAGTTCCTACACCTTCCTTTATGCACACCTTTAGATTTCCCTAGTTCCCGCCTCAAGCGAATCATTTTTTTGAAAAAGACATAGGCTAACCAATCACTAGCAAAAGCGATAAGTAGTAATAATAGCCAAATACCCCATAACTTGATATCTGTCAAATTTCTCAAGACGATATTGAAAAACAGAACTGAAAAAACTGTCCAAGCAAGGCTAAAAAGAGCATAGAGGGTGATGTAAATCCAGTAAAAATAGTAAAAAATTGGGAAAAATTTACTTTCTCTATTATCCTTGTCAATCCAGCTGAAAAAGTAAAAACAGGGTAATAAGATTATCATTTTAAACAAGTGTTCCATCACAAGCCTCCTTTTTTAAATTGTTTTCTTTAGTTTCGTTCTATTAAATGTTATTACCAATATAAACCTTGGAATAGCGTGTAATAAATGATTTTAGAGGTACCATAAGCCACCTCCTACAAATAGAAACCGATATAAATCAATGCCTTCCACCCTTAGACTTCCCTAGTTCCTGTCTCAAGCGAAACATTTCTTTGAAACAGGAATAAGTTAACCAATTCATACCAATAGCTAGCAGAATAAAAAGAAACCAAATGCCCCATAACTTGATATCTGTCACATTTCTCAAGACGGTATTGAAAAACAGAACTGAAACAACTGTCCAAGCAAGGCTAAAAAGAGAATAGAAGGGGATGTAAATCCAGTAAAAATAATAAAAAATTGGAAAAAACTTACTATTTCTGTTGGCCTTTTCAATCCAGTTATCAAAATAAAAGTACGGTGCTAAAAGTAAGAATTTAAACAAATGTTCCATCACCGACATCCCCCTTCTTTTGATAGCGTTTTCTATTATTTTATTATATCAAAAAAATCCGGAACTGTCATTCCAGATTCTACTTTTTTATTTGCGTTTTCTTGCGATGAGATGAATCGGTGTTCCCTCAAAAACAAAGGCCTTGCGGATTTGATTTTCCAAGAAACGCAGGTAAGAAAAGTGCATGAGTTCTTCTTCATTGACAAAGATGACAAAGGTTGGTGGTTTGGTTGCCACTTGGGTCGCATAGAAAATTTTGAGACGTTTTCCTTTGTCTGTCGGTGTTGGGTTGATGGCAATGGCATCCATGATGACATCGTTCAAGACAGCTGATGGAATACGTGTATTTTGACTTTCGCTGATTTGCTTAATCATCTCAGGAAGTTTGTGGAGACGTTGCTTGGTTAAAGCTGATACAAAGATAATCGGTGCGTAAGGCAGGTATTGGAACTGCTCACGGATATCTTCTTCCCAGTTTTTCATAGTGTGGTTATCTTTTTCAAGCGTATCCCACTTGTTGACCACGATAATCATCCCTTTACCAGCTTCATGAGCAAATCCAGCGATACGCTTGTCGTATTCACGAATCCCCTCTTCCGCATTGATGACCATTAAGACCACATCTGAACGGTCAATAGCACGCATGGCACGCATGACAGAGTACTTCTCAGTATTTTCATAAACCTTACCAGACTTACGCATACCAGCCGTATCAATCATGGTAAACTCTTGACCATCTGTATCTGTAAAGTGGGTATCAATAGCGTCACGAGTTGTTCCAGCAACAGGACTGGCAATGACACGGTCTTCTCCCAAGATAGCATTAATCAAGCTTGATTTTCCAACGTTAGGACGACCAATCAAGCTAAACTTAATGACATCTGGATTTTCTTCTTCATATTCATTTGGAAGGTTTTCCACAATCGCATCTAGTACATCCCCTGTACCGATACCATGGACAGATGAGATAGGCAGTGGTTCACCCAAACCGAGGGCATAGAAATCATAGATATCATTTCGCATCTCAGGGTTGTCCACCTTGTTAACTGCGAGGATAACTGGTTTGTGGGTCTTATAAAGCTTACGGGCTACGTATTCGTCTGCATCGGTAATTCCTTCCTTACCGGACACGACAAAGACGATAACATCTGCTTCTTCCATGGCAATTTCTGCCTGGTGCTTGATTTGTTCCATGAAAGGAGCATCGACATCATCAATTCCTCCTGTATCAATCATGCTAAAAGAACGATTGAGCCACTCACCCGTTGCATAAATACGGTCACGTGTCACTCCTTCGACATCTTCTACAATGGAGATTCGCTCACCAGCGATCCGATTAAATAGGGTTGATTTCCCAACATTGGGACGTCCTACAATGGCAATAGTTGGTAGGGCCATAATTTCTCACTTTCTACAATAATTTCTTTTGTTCAAGATTTTTTCTAGTTGAGCTTGGTTCAGCTTGACCAAACTGTTCTGCTAGACGCTGACTCCAGCTTGTGGTCGCACGCGCTCCAGCATAGTCAGCCTGCACACGGTCATAAGCTTGGATTGCCTCAGTTGACTGTTCTTGGTATTCTTCCTCAAAGACTACATTATCTAGTGGCAGTCTCGGTTTCACATCATGAGTTTGATTTGGAACACCTAGTGCCATCCCAAAGACAGGATAGGTGTAGTCAGGCAGGTTAAAGAGTTCTGCCACTTCTTCTGACTTGTACCGTACCAAGCCAATAATCACACCACCATAACCCAAACTTTCAGCTGCCAGCAGGGCATTTTGTCCAGCCAAAGCCGCATCCACCGAACTAATCAAGAGACCTTCTACACCTTGGGGTTGGAAGATGTCGGTATGAAGTCGGGCTCCCTTTTCTGCTCGGTTCAAATCTCCGACAAAGAGAAGGAAAACAGCAGACTGGCGAATGGCTTCTTGAGGTACCAATTCATACAAGGCATCTTTCTTCTCTTGACTTCGTACCACAATCACAGAGTAGGATTGGAAATTCTTCCAAGATGATGCCATCTGGGCTGCTGTCAAAATCTCATTTAAGTCTACTTGGGGAATTTCTTGCTCTTTAAACCTGCGCACTGAAGTATGAGCCTTCATCAATTTAATGGTTTCTGTCATCGACGGTTTACTCCTTCTAAACGAGTCTCCTCAGCCAAATAACGGATGCGTTCCATGACCCGTCTGGCTTCCCAGGTTTCGTCATTTCCATGTTTCACTTTCGCAAAATGCTTCTCCAAATCTTCAAAGTTGAAGTTGGATGTGAAAAAGGTCGGTAAATTTTCCTGCATCCGATATTGGAGAATGACCTGCAGGATTTCGTCACGCACCCAAGCGGTGGATTGCTCGGCGCCAATATCATCTAAAATCAGGACCTCAGACAGCTTAATCTCATCCACCAAGGTCTTAACATTGCCATCACTGATAGCATTTTTGACATCAATGACAAAGCTAGGATAGTGGAGGAGAGTGGATGAAACACCACGTTTTTCTGATAAATCATGAGCTAGGGCAGCCACCATGAAACTTTTACCCACACCAAAATCTCCATATAGGTAAAGACCTTTTCGAATAGCTGGATATTGCTCCACGAAGGCTAGTAGCTTTTCAAAAACTGGTAAGCGCCCCAAATCATCCAAGTCAACTTGAGCCAAACTAGCTTTCTTGAGACTGGCTGGTAGATTGATTAACTTGAGACGGTTCTTAATAGCCGCTTCTTTTTCAGCCGCGATTAGCTCAGGAGTTTCTTCATATGAAACATCTGCATAGCCATGATTCTTAACCAAAATCGGCTTGTAGCCTTTGGCAATATAATCCGTATCCCCACGGAGAAACTTGTCACGCTCGGTGATGTACTGATTAAACTTGGAGATACTGCGATTTAATTCCTCTGGAGTCAAGGATTCTTGCTGGATAAAAGCCGCAACATCAGGGTCCTTCATGATTTTCTGGACCAAATCTTGATAATAAAAACGGCTGGGTTGACGTTTGAGTACGTCTCCGACACTTTCCATCTAATCTCCTCCTTTTTCTAATCGAGCTAATAGTTCTTGCTTCTTACGTTCTAGTTCCAGACGAGTTTCCTCGCTGGTTTCATTCTTATATTCAGGATTACTCCATTTAGGAACATTGGTTTTTACTGGGGCAGTCTGATTCTGTTTTTGTGTTTTTGCTTTCTGTCCTCGCTCACGGATGCGCAAGACTGCCTCTTCTGCCGAATGAATCTTTTGATAGGCATAGTCATTGGCTACCTTCATGGCATATTTCTCATTGATATTTGCCGAATCGACCTTATTAAAGGTCAATAAAAGAATGATATTGATGACTTCGTCCAGCAAGCCCAAGCCAGCCATCTGTTGCAAGAGTTCTCTTTCTGTTTGGGTAGTGGTTCCCTTGCGTGTTTGCTTGATTTCTGCCAAGAACTGCAGGGCAGTTTTACTTTTAGCTTCCTTGATAATGGTTGTTTCCTTAGGACTAAAGTCCGAGGAAACTGGTTTTTGAGCAATTTTTTCCCGCATGCGTTTGGTTGAAATAACCTGGGAAACAGCTGTTGACTTGGCCAATTGATAGGTCTCAAACCAAGTCCACTTCTTCTCCTCAGCAATAGCAAACAAGTTCAAGACATCAGACTGCTCATCCGCAAAACGAAGTCCATCTCGAGCCATCAGCTGACGAAAATGATCCAAGTCAAAATCATTGGCCACTTTCTTCTTGAGACCAAGGTCTTCTTGACTGCCTAGTTCTGCCAATTCTGGAAAGACTTGATTGAGTGAGACAGGTATTTCTTCACCATCAGCACTTTCAACTTTCAAATCCTCCACAGCAGAGTCGCCAATCTTTTTCTCTAAGAGTCTGCGATAAACAGGATGCTCCAAGAAGTCTTGACTAGATAGAGGAGCATGGAGGGCTAGCTGATAAACATCCCCCTTTTGATAGAGGGTCAAGAGATTAAAAGCAGATAAGATTTTCAATGATTTTATCAGTCTATCCATCCCAAAGTTGAGATGATTGAGGATACTTGAAAAAAGATATTCCTTTCTACCATTATCCCAAAAACTGATTGTATAAAGATAAAGGCTCAGTGCCTCCTGACCGATAATCGGGAGGTAGCACTGTACCAGAGATGAGGTATCTTGCGACACCCGATTATTCTTTAGATAAGAAAAACGGTCAATTGGCTTCATTTATCTTTCCTTTTTCTTTTTAGAGGACTGGGTGATTTGTTGGAGCAAGCTCTCTAACTCACTGACATCCTTAAAACTACGATAGACACTAGCAAAACGTACATAGGTAATCTCGTCCAATTCAGCCAACTCCTCCATGACGAGTGAACCAATGTCCTCACTTTGAATTTCATTTTCATTTCGACCACGGAGTTTCTGTTCGATACGATTGACTACCATGTTGATTTCATCACTTGACACAGGACGTTTCTGGGCTGAGCGGATAATCCCATTAAAGATTTTATCTCTGGAGAATTGTTCCCGTGTGCCATCTTTTTTAACAACCACTAAGGTTCTTTCTTCTACTCGTTCGTAGGTTGTAAAACGGTGTTGGCACTCGTCGCACTCTCGTCTTCTACGAATGGTGTTCCCTTCTTCTGCTTGGCGACTATCGATAACACTTGACTTGGTAGCCCCACATTTTGGACAACGCATCCTTTCCCTCCTTATCGTTTTCTTTTCATTATACCATTTTTTAAGCGATTCCCAAAACAATTCTTCTTTTTGCTTGACAAGTTTTTTGTTTTGTTGTATTATTTAATTAAGACAAAAGAATAAGAGAAAGGAGACTAAGATGTCCTGGACATTTGACAACAAAAAACCCATCTATTTACAGATTATGGAGAAAATCAAGCTTCAGATTGTTTCCCATACACTGGAACCCAATCAACAACTTCCAACCGTGAGGGAGCTAGCTAGCGAGGCTGGTGTCAATCCCAATACCATCCAAAGAGCCTTATCAGACCTTGAACGAGAAGGATTTGTCTACAGCAAGCGAACAACTGGACGATTTGTGACTAAGGATAAGGAGCTAATCGCTCAGTCACGCAAACAATTATCAGAAGAAGAATTGGAACACTTCGTTTCCTCCATGACCCATTTTGGCTATGAAAAAGAAGAACTACCAGGCGTAGTCAGTGATTATATTAAAGGAGTTTAAGCCTATGTCATTACTAGCATTTGAAAATGTATCCAAATCATATGGAGCAACACCAGCCCTTGAAAATGTTTCTCTTGACATTCCAGCTGGAAAAATTGTCGGCCTTCTTGGGCCAAACGGCTCAGGAAAAACAACCCTGATTAAACTAATTAATGGCCTCTTACAACCAGATCAAGGACGTGTCCTCATCAACGACATGGACCCAAGCCCAGCAACCAAGGCCGTTGTAGCTTATTTGCCTGATACGACCTATCTCAATGAGCAAATGAAGGTCAAAGAAGCCCTAACCTACTTCAAGACCTTCTATAAAGATTTCAATCTTGAACGCGCTCATCATCTACTTGCAGACCTGGGCATTGATGAAAATAGTCGTCTCAAGAAACTATCAAAAGGAAACAAAGAAAAGGTTCAACTGATTTTGGTTATGAGCCGTGATGCTCGTCTCTATGTTTTGGACGAACCCATTGGTGGGGTGGATCCAGCAGCCCGTGCTTATATCCTCAATACCATTATCAACAACTACTCACCAACTTCTACCGTTTTGATTTCTACCCACTTGATTTCTGATATCGAGCCAATCTTGGATGAAATTGTCTTCCTAAAAGACGGAAAAGTCGTCCGTCAAGGAAATGTAGATGATATTCGCTACGAGTCAGGTGAATCCATTGACCAACTCTTCCGTCAGGAATTTAAGGCCTAAGCAAAGGAGATTATTTATGTTTTGGAATTTAGTTCGCTACGAATTTAAAAATGTTAACAAGTGGTATTTAGCCCTCTACGCAGCCGTGCTAGTCCTTTCTGCCCTCATCGGAATACAGACACAAGGCTTTAAAAATCTACCTTACCAAGAAAGTCAGGCTACTATGCTACTTTTTCTAGCCACAGTCTTTGGTGGCTTGATGCTTACACTTGCGATTTCAACCATTTTCTTGATTATTAAACGCTTCAAAGGTAGTGTCTACGACCGACAAGGCTATCTGACTTTGACCTTGCCAGTTTCTGAACACCATATCATCACAGCCAAACTAATCGGTGCCTTTATCTGGTCATTGATTAGCACCGCTGTATTGGCTCTAAGTGCTGTTATTATTCTGGCTTTAACAGCTCCAGAATGGATTCCTCTTTCTTATGTGATTACATTTGTAGAAACACATCTCCCTCAGATCTTTCTTACAGGTATATCCTTCCTACTAAATACCATTTCAGGAATCCTCTGCATCTACCTGGCTATTTCCATTGGACAGCTTTTCAATGAATACCGTACAGCACTCGCTGTTGCAGCCTACATTGGTATCCAAATCGTCATTGGATTTATTGAACTTTTCTTCAATCTTAGTTCTAATTTCTATGTCAATTCACTGGTAGGACTCAATGACCATTTCTATATGGGAGCAGGTATAGCCATTGTTAAAGAACTCATATTCATAGCTATCTTTTATCTCGGAACCTACTACATCTTGAGAAATAAGGTTAATTTGCTTTAAATAATTTTTACCTAGATATGTAACATACTCATAGAACAAAAGAAACCAGGCAAAAAGTCTTTAAAATTAGAAAACGCATAGTATCAAGTGTTAAAAATCCTTGATATTATGCGTTTTTTGTGAGCTGACTTATTTCCTTTCACTATATCGCAAAATGAAATAAGAACGGAACGATGAGATTTTGGAATTCAAATCAATTTATAAGAATGTTTTAGAAGTAATATTATCCTATTCCAGATTCAGTTCACTATACAATTGAGTTTTCAAGCAACCTGTTTACATAATGTGTACATAATTAGGTTCGTGATTCCACCCTTTTCACCTTTAAAAACCTCGCTTTCGCAAGGCTCTTCTATTTATAAGATAAGGCACGTTTAAAGGTTTTCCAAATCCCTAAATCATCCGTTTGAAGAACGAGACTAGCATACATGCGTCCGATAAATCCTGTTGCTACCACCGCAAAAATCACTGTAATAGCAAGTGAAATCCATGCTTCCGCTCCCCCCGCATAGCCATTAATCGTTCGAAACGGCATAAAGAAGGTCGAAATAAAGGGAATATAAGAACCAATCTTCAAGAGGAGATTGTCACCAGCTGCACCTAGAGCTGTCACTCCAAAAAAACCACCCATAATCAAAATCATCAAAGGCGACAAGGCTTTCCCTGAGTCCTCAGGACGAGAAACCATAGATCCTAGGAAGGCTGCCAAGACTACGTACATGAAAAGACTGATCAAAATAAAGAGCAAGGTATTCAGTGAGATAGCATCTCCCAAGTGAACCAAAATACCAGACTGAGCCAAGAATGGCAAATCTTTAAAGAGCAAAACGGCAGCCAGACCACCTACAACATAGATCCCAATATGCGTTAAAATCACTAGAAACAGAGCCATCATCCGCGCATAGAAATAGTGACTTGCCCTTATGCTAGAAAAAACGACTTCCATAATTTTGGTGCCTTTTTCACTGGCAACTTCCTGAGCTGTTACACCCGCATAGGTAATCAGAATCATATAAAGAAAGAATCCTAAGGCACCTGCTGCAATTGTTTGAATAAACTTTTTATTTTCCTTGACTTCATCAATCTTTTCTGTGAATTGAATTGTCTGCGCTAAGCGTTTTTCCTGCTCTTGAGACAAGGAAGCAGTTGAACGATTAAGCTGATTTTGCAGTTCATTGAGTATACCTGTAACCTCAAATTTAATTCCATTTTCAAGCGATGTTTCGCCATGATAAACTGCCTTTAGAACACTATCTTCTTGATCAATGGTCAAATAACCTTTTAATTTTTCTTCTTTAATTGCTTCTTTGGCACTTGCTTCGTCTTTATAGTCGAAGTTAACACCATTTACATTCTTCAGTCCTTCTGCTACAGATGGCACTGTTGTCACTACTGCCACTTTATTATTTTTAGCCATAGAAGAACCTTGGATATGCCCAATTCCTACAGAGATTCCTAAAAAGAGGAACGGCGAAATCACCATAAAGAAGAAACTCCATGACTTGACATGTCGAAGATAGATTTCCTTGATTACAACCCACATATTTCTCATACTTCCACTCCTGATTCTAGTTTAAAGATTTCATCGATAGTTGGCGCTTGTTGGTCAAATGTTGCGATATATTGACCTTGAGTCAAGATTGGGAAGAGTTCCCTTCCAGCGCTCTCATCCTCCAAAATCAATTTCCAACTGCCTTGTTTGGTCAAGCTCACCTGTTTGACATGAGGAAGATTTTCCAATTCTTCCTTGCTTCGTTCACTTGAAACAAAGAGACGCGTTTTCCCGTATTGATTGCGGACATCCTGAACTGGTCCGTGCAAGACCACACGGCCATCTCGGATCATCAGAATATCGTCACAAAGTTCCTCAACATTGGTCATGACATGGTCAGAAAAGATAATGGTTGCTCCGCGCTCTTTTTCCTGAAAAATGACTTGTTTGAGCAATTCTGTATTAACTGGGTCCAATCCACTAAAAGGCTCATCCAAGATAATCAGGTCTGGTTCATGAATCAGAGTAATAATGAGCTGAATCTTCTGCTGATTTCCTTTTGACAGACTCTTGATTTTATCTGTCAGCTTTCCTTTCACTTCCAACCTCTTCATCCATTGAGGGAGTTTTTCTTTGACTTCTTTGGCATCCATGCCTTTTAGAGTCGCCAAGTAGCGAACTTGTTCAAGAACTGTCAATTTAGGCATGAGACTGCGTTCTTCAGGCAGATAACCAATCCGAGCATAGGTCTCCTGACGAATATCCTGACCATCCAGACCGATTTCTCCCTGATATTCTAGGAATTTCAAAATACTATGGAAAATCGTTGTTTTTCCAGCACCATTTTTTCCGACTAGTCCCAAAATACGACCTGGTCGCGCTTGAAAGTCAATACCAAACAAAACTTGCTTGGATCCAAAACTTTTCTCTAGACTTCTTACTTCTAGCATCTTTCACCTTCGAAATTTCTTGCACTCATTATACTCCTTTTTGATAGCCTTTACAACGTTTTGTGTCCATTTTTAGAAGACTATTGCTGTGTAAAATATGGCCTGGAGCACTTTTATACTCAATGAAAAGCAAAGAGCAAACTAGGAAGCTAGCCGTAGGCTGCTCAAAGTACAGCTTTGAGGTTGCAGATAAAACTGACGAAGTCAGCTCAAAACACTGTTTTGAGGTTGTGGATAGAACTGACGAAGTCAGTAACTATATCTACGGCAAGGCGAAGCTGACGTGGTTTGAAGAGATTTTCGAAGAGTATTAGTGATAAATCCATTATACAGTAGCAAACTTAATTTATACCTTCCGCTCCTCAACTGTCTATTTTTAATCCTGAATTGTTATTTGAGTAACTCCTTTTTCCTCGTAAAGTTTTCTTCCTCTAAAACTTCTGGAAAAAGGCTAATAGTTTCAGACAACATTTTTATAAGAAACAAGTTCATCTGTCATTTCAAGAAGGAGTAATCCTTTATCTACTAATGGACGGAACAGAATTCAACCGCTTGTCCGATATGTTTTCTAAGGATTATATAGTAAAATGAAATAAAAACAGGACAAATATATCGGGACAGTCAAATCGATTTCTAACAATGTTTTAGAAGTAGATGCGTACTATTCTAGTTTCAATCTATTATATCTATTATGCACACCACTATAGGATCTAATAAAAATCACAACAAGTTCATTCATAGATGGTTACCTCAGGGAACTAAGAAAACGACTACAAAGGAAGTCGCATTCATCGAAAAGTGGATTAACAACTATCCTAAAAAATGCTTGAACTACAAGTCCCCCAGAGAAGACTTCTGGATGACTAACTTGAACTTGAAATTTAGCAATAATTAATTCACCATCTAACTATATTTAGTAATTATTTCAGAACTGATTAATATTAAAATTAACTAACAATTCAAAGGATTCATACTAGCCATAAATTACGTCCATCAGAGAGAGACTCTTACTACTTTTAGATTTTAGTCTTTCTAGCTTCAGAATACATCTAAACTTTAGGGAAAATGACTATTCGAAAGCGCGAATGCCTCAAAATTATCTCAGATAAGCTATTCGAAACTTAGAATGCTTTTAAATTTATGGAATTGCGATTATTCGAAACCTAGAATGCATATAACCTTTAGTTGACAGACCTATTCTAAGTCTCGAAGGGCTATTTACTTTCTATTCCTTATCAAAAAAGACTCATTCCCCCTTTCTCCTCCAAAATATGGTATAGTAGAAATATACTATCTATGAGGAGTTTACATGTCACAGGATAAACAAATGAAAGCTGTTTCTCCCCTTCTGCAGCGAGTTATCAATATCTCATCGATTGTCGGTGGGGTTGGGAGTTTGATTTTCTGTATTTGGGCTTATCAGGCTGGGATTTTACAATCCAAGGAAACCCTCTCTGCCTTTATCCAGCAGGCAGGCATCTGGGGTCCACCTCTCTTTATCTTTTTACAGATTTTACAGACTGTCGTCCCTATCATTCCAGGGGCCTTGACCTCGGTGGCTGGGGTCTTTATCTACGGGCACATCATCGGGACTATCTACAACTATATCGGCATCGTGATTGGCTGTGCCATTATCTTTTATCTAGTGCGCCTATACGGAGCTGCCTTTGTCCAGTCTGTCGTCAGCAAGCGCACCTACGACAAGTACATCGGCTGGCTAGATAAGGGCAATCGTTTTGACCGCTTCTTTATTTTTATGATGATTTGGCCCATTAGCCCAGCTGACTTTCTCTGTATGCTGGCTGCCCTGACCAAGATGAGTTTCAAGCGCTACATGACCATCATCATTCTGACCAAACCCTTTACCCTCGTGGTTTATACCTACGGTCTGACCTATATTATTGACTTTTTCTGGCAAATGCTTTGACACGTAAAAAATCCGTTTGGTTTCCCAAGCGGATTTTGTGCTTTATTTTGAAACTTCTTTTGCAAGAACAAAGTTCCCAAGTGTGGCAGAACCATTTCCTGCGACTGCTGGCGTCACGATATAGTCACGCACATCTGGTACTGGTAGGTAACCATTAAGAAGAGATGTAAATTTCTCACGGACACGGTCCAGCATATGTTGTTGAGCCATGACCCCTCCACCAAAGACAATCACGTCTGGGCGGAAAGTCACTGTCGCATTAACCGCAGCTTGAGCGATATAGTAGGCTTGAACATCCCAAACAGGGTTGTTGAGTTCAATAGTTTCCCCACGTACACCTGTACGAGCTTCCAAACTTGGACCAGCTGCATAACCTTCTAGACATCCCTTATGGAAAGGACAAACACCCTTAAACTCTTTTTCAATATCCATTGGGTGTCTAGCAACATAATAATGACCCATTTCAGGGTGACCCACACCACCGATAAACTCACCACGTTGGATGACGCCTGCACCGATACCTGTACCGATTGTGTAGTAAACCAAGTTTTCGATACGACCACCAGCATTGTTACGGGCAACCATTTCACCGTAAGCAGAGCTGTTTACGTCTGTTGTGAAGTACATTGGCACGTTTAGGGCGCGACGAAGGGCACCAAGCAAGTCCACATTTGCCCAGTTTGGTTTTGGAGTCGTCGTGATAAAGCCATAAGTTTTTGAGTTTTTGTCAATATCAATCGGCCCAAATGAACCAACTGCAAGACCAGCAAGGTTATCGAATTTTGAGAAGAACTCAATGGTTTTATCGATTGTTTCGATTGGAGTTGTTGTTGGAAATTGTGTTTTTTCTACAACGTTAAAGTTTTCATCACCGACAGCACAGACAAACTTTGTACCGCCCGCTTCCAAGCTTCCATATAATTTTGTCATGATAAACCTCTTGTTTTTATTTTCTTTATTATAGCATACTTCGAAAGTCTAAATGTCTCTATTTTTTAGATTTTCCTCTGTAAATCTTACTATCTAATAAAAACGAACAAACATGTCATTTGTTCGTTTTCACATTAGAGAGGATTGATTAGATTTTCACTTCGATCACAGCATTCCCCTTCGCAACTGAACCTGTTGCGACTGGAGCTACTGAAGCGTAGTCAGCTGTATTTGTAACGATAACCATTGTTGTATCATCAAGTCCAGCTGCAGCGATTTTGTTTGAGTCAAATGTTCCAAGAATATCGCCAGCTTTCACCTTATTACCTTGAGCAACTTTTGCTTCAAAACCGTCACCGTTCATAGATACAGTGTCAATACCAACGTGAATCAAAACTTCAGCACCATTTCTTGTTTTCAAACCAAAAGCGTGCCCTGTTGGAAAGGCAATTGAAACTTCAGCATCAGCTGGTGCATAGACCACGCCTTGGCTTGGTTTCACAGCGATACCTTGTCCCATAGCTCCACTTGAGAAGACTGGGTCATTGACATCAGCAAGAGCGACAACATCACCAACGATAGGAGTTACAAGTGTTTCATTTTGAAGAGCTGCTGGCGCAACTTCTTCTTTTTCTTCAGCCACTTCAGCTTGTTTTGCAGCTGCAGTTGCGTCTACTTCATCTTCGTAACCAAACATGTAAGTAAGAGCAAAACCAAGGGCAAATGATACAGCTACCATAAGAAGGTATTGTGGAAGTTGTCCGTTACCAACATAAAGCATTGTACCAGGGATGATGGTGATACCATTACCAGTACCAGCAAGTCCAAGGATAGAAGCCAATCCACCACCGATTGCACCAGCAATCAATGAAAGGAAGAATGGTTTACGGAAGCGCAAGTTCACCCCGAAGATAGCAGGCTCTGTAATACCTAGGAAGGCAGAAAGAGCAGCCGGGAAAGCAAGTGTTTTCAGTTTTGGATTTTTTGTTTTAACACCAACCGCAACAGTAGCAGCACCTTGAGCTGTCATAGCAGCTGTGATGATAGCGTTGAATGGGTTAGCATGGTCAGCAGCAAGTAATTGCACTTCAAGCAAGTTGAAGATGTGGTGCACACCTGACACGACGATCAATTGGTGAACCCCACCAATCAAGAAACCACCAAGACCAAATGGCATGCTAAGAATCGCTTTTGTAGCAATAAGGATGTAGTTTTCAACAACGTGGAAAACTGGTCCAATGACAAAGAGTCCAAGGATAGACATGACCAAAAGTGTCACGAATGGTGTTACCAAGAGGTCAATGACATCTGGAACAACCTTGCGGACAGCTTTTTCAAATTTAGCTCCGACAACCCCGATGATGAAGGCTGGAAGAACGGAACCTTGCAAACCAACAACAGGGATGAAACCAAAGAAGTTCATCGCTGTTACTTCACCACCTTGAGCAACTGCCCAAGCGTTTGGAAGTGAGCCAGAGACAAGCATCATACCAAGAACGATACCAACGGCAGGATTTCCACCAAATACACGGAAGGTTGACCACACAACCAAACCTGGCAAGATGATGAAGGCTGTATCTGTCAAGATTTGTGTGTAAGTTGCAAAGTCACCTGGAAGTGGCATTTCAAGAGCGTTGAAAAGACCACGCACACCCATGAAGAGACCTGTCGCTACGATAACTGGGATGATTGGAACGAAAACATCACCGAAAGTACGGATAGCACGTTGGAACCAGTTCCCTTGTTTAGCAACTTCTGCTTTCATGTCATCCTTAGATGATGTTGGTAAGCCAAGTACAACAACTTCATCGTACATTTTGTTAACTGTACCTGTACCAAAGATAATTTGGTATTGCCCTGAGTTAAAGAAAGCACCTTGAACTTTTTCCAAGTTCTCAATCACTTCTTTATTGATTTTCTCTTCATCTTTGACCATGACACGTAGACGAGTCGCACAGTGGGCAACACTATTGACATTTTCACGTCCGCCCAAGGCATCGATGACTTTTTTTGCAATTTCCTGATTGTTCATTTGCAAAAATCTCCTTATATAACATTTTGTTCTTGTTTGAAAGCGATTTTATTCGCCCTTACGACTATTATTTTATCATGTTTTAAAAATATGTCAAGCGTTTTGCAGAAAAAATATTCTATCCACTTAGCGGGCAAGCTTTAGATTGATTGTTTTTGACTGTTTCATCAGGGATTCCTTGAAAAATAAGTTTGAAACCTTGATTAAAAAGTCTTTTATTTCATTATCTTTCACATTTTCGTAAAAATTTGATTGATTTCCTGTATTTATTTTATGATAATCGTTTGATAGTTTTTCCTCTTTTTTAACATAAAAGGCTTGCATTTTTTATCGAAAACAGTTACTATTAAAAGTGATAAGATTTTTGGAGGAATGAATGGAATGGACAACTGAGCGTCGTTACAGACTTTATCAAGATTGGACGCAAGAAGAAATTCAACATATAAAGGAAAATATGGCACAATCTCCATGGCATACTCATTACCATGTTGAGCCAAAAACAGGACTTCTCAACGACCCAAATGGCTTTTCTTACTTTGATGGCAAGTGGATCCTCTTTTACCAGAATTTTCCTTTTGGTGCAGCCCACGGTTTGAAATCTTGGGCACAGCTAGAAAGTGATGATTTGGTTCACTTTAAAGAAACTGGAATCAAAGTTTTACCAGATACTCCATTAGATAGCCACGGTGCCTACTCTGGTTCTGCCATGCAATTTGGCGATAACTTATTCCTATTTTATACAGGAAATGTTCGCGATGAAAACTGGATCCGTCACCCATACCAAATCGGTGCTTTGATGGACAAGGAGGGTAAGATTACAAAGATTGACAAGATCTTGATTGACCAGCCAGCAGACTCTACTGACCACTTCCGCGATCCACAAATTTTTAACTTTAAAGGTCAATACTATGCTGTCGTCGGTGGACAGGACTTGGAGAAAAAAGGCTTCGTCCGTCTCTACAAGGCTGTCAATAACGACTACACAAACTGGCAAGCAGTTGGCGACCTTGACTTTGCTAACGATCGTACTGCCTACATGATGGAATGTCCTAATCTGGTCTTTGTAGAGGAACAGCCTGTCCTTCTCTACTGTCCACAAGGATTGGATAAGAAAGTTCTAGACTACGATAATATCTTTCCAAATATGTATAAGATTGGGGCTTCCTTTGACCCTAAAAATGCCAAAATGGTAGATGTGTCTCAACTTCAAAACATGGATTACGGTTTCGAAGTCTATGCAACTCAAGCCTTCAACGCTCCTGATGGGCGTGCTCTAGCAGTTAGCTGGCTTGGTTTGCCAGATGTTTCTTACCCATCTGACCGTTTTGACCACCAAGGAACCTTCTCTTTGGTCAAGGAACTCACTATCAAAGACGACAAGCTCTACCAGTATCCAGTCGCTGCTATTAAGGACCTTCGTGCTTCTGAAGAAGCCTTCTCAAACCGTTCCCAAACCAAGAACACTTACGAACTTGAACTCAACTTGGAAGCTAATAGCCAGAGCGAGATTGTCTTACTTGCTGATAAAGAAGGTAAGGGACTTTCAATCAACTTTGACCTTGTAAACGGTCAAGTGACAGTGGATCGTAGCCAGGCTGGAGAACAGTATGCCCAAGAATTTGGGACAACTCGTTCTTGCCCTATCGAGAATCAGGCTACTACTGCTACAATCTTCATCGATAACTCTGTCTTTGAAATTTTCATCAATAAAGGAGAAAAAGTATTTTCTGGTCGTGTCTTCCCACATGCGGACCAAAATGGTATCCTGATCAAATCTGGAAACCCAACTGGAACTTACTATGAATTAGATTATGGTCGCAAAACTAACTGATGTCGCCAAACTTGCAGGCGTCAGTCCTACTACCGTTTCTCGGGTTATCAATAAAAAAGGGTATCTATCTGAGAAAACCATCCAAAAAGTCAATGAAGCCATGAGAGAATTGGGCTATAAACCCAACAACCTGGCTCGTAGTCTGCAAGGAAAATCAGCTAAGTTAATCGGCTTGATTTTCCCCAATATTTCCAATGTTTTCTATGCAGAATTGATTGATAAATTGGAACACCAACTCTTCAAAAATGGTTACAAGACCATCATCTGCAACAGTGAACATGATTCTGAGAAGGAACGCGAATACATCGAAATGTTGGAAGCCAATCAGGTAGACGGCATCATTTCTGGTAGTCACAACCTAGGAATCGAAGACTACAATCGTGTGACAGCGCCGATTATTTCCTTTGACCGAAACCTATCGCCAGACATCCCTGTTGTCTCCTCTGACAACTATGCTGGTGGGGTTCTTGCTGCCCAAACCTTGGTCAAGACAGGTGCCCAGTCTATCATCATGATTACAGGGAATGACAATTCCAATTCGCCAACCGGACTGCGCCACGCTGGTTTTGCATCCGTACTCCCAAAAGCTCCTATTATCAATGTTTCCAGTGACTTTTCTCCCGTCAGAAAAGAAATGGAAATCAAGAATATCTTGACCCGGGAAAAACCAGATGCCATTTTTGCTTCGGATGATTTGACAGCTATTCTGGTCATTAAAATCGCTCAAGAATTGGGCATTTCTGTCCCAAAAGAGCTCAAGATCATCGGCTATGATGGGACCTACTTTATCGAAAATTACTACCCTCAATTGGCTACTATCAAGCAACCTTTGGAAGAGATTGCTTGTCTCACTATTGATCTTCTCTTGCAAAAGATTGAAGGCAAGGAAGTCGCCACAACTGGTTACTTCTTACCAGTTACGCTATTACCAGGAAAAAGTATTTAAACACAAGAAAACTCAGACCGATTCGTCTGAGTTTTTATGATCTTAAATTTTCGAGATAGCGCTGGGCTGTCTCTAGGTTAAAGGTTTTATCTGAGATGAGGCGCTCTACTAGGGGAGCAACTTCAGATTCACTAGCCCCAGCTAGGAGAGCTAGGGATTTGGCCTGTAGTTTCATGTGGCCTTGCTGGATGCCCGTACTTACCAAGGCTTTGAGGGCTGCAAAATTTTGAGCAAGACCGATGGACACGATAATCTGGGCTAATTCTCTGGCAGAAGGATTTCCTAGTAGATCATGACTGAGAGCTACACGTGGGTTGAGGCCGATAGAGCCACCCTTAGTCGCTACAGGCATGGGCAGGGTCATCTCACCGACCAATTCTTCTCTTTCAAGGTCCAGCGTCCAGCAGCTAAGACCTTGATAGCGTCCATCTCGACTGGCAAAGGCATGGGCCCCAGCTTCGATGGCACGCCAGTCATTACCAGTGGCAATCAAAATCGCATCAATACCATTAAAAATTCCTTTATTATGAGTAGCAGCTCGGTAAGGATCAGCCTGCGCAAACTGACTAGCCAACGCAATTTTCTCCGCAATCTCTCGTCCTTGATCCTTTTGGCGGCTCAAGTAGCGAAAGGCGATGCGACAGCTTGCAGTCACCAGAGAATCAGTCGCGTAGTTGGACAGGATTCCCATGAGACTCTGTCCCTGACTGAGTTCTTCTAAGACTGGTTTCAAGGCTTCCAGCATGGTGTTGAGCATATTGGCACCCATGGCTTCCTGGGTATCGACATGAATATAAACAACGAGAAAGTCTGGTTCGCCTTTTATCTGCTCGACATGCAGATCACGCGCCCCACCCCCACGTTTAACGATAGAAGGATAGGCTTGATTGGCAAGCTCCAAGAGCTCCGCTTTCTTGCTGGCAATCTTCTCTTGCGCTAGTTTAGGATTAGCAACTTGATAAAGGGCTACCTGCCCAATCATCTGTCGCTGATGGACTTGTGCAGTAAAACCACCTGCACGCTTGATGATTTTGCTGGCATAGCTGGCCGCCGCAACCACAGAGGGTTCTTCTGTCACATAGGGAACGGTGTATTCCTGACCGTTGACAAGTACCTCTGGAACCAGTGAATAAGGCAGAGAAAAAGTTCCCACTACATTCTCACTCAGCTGGTCTGCCACAGTCACGCTCATCTGTTCATCCTTCTCCAGACTAGCTTGTCTCTCAGGACTAAGGAGCGCCTGAGCTTTTAACAGCTCGAGGCGCTCTTGGTATGATTTTTTAGAAAATCCATTCCAACTTATCTTCATTATTTTTCAACCTTGCTATAACGGCGTTGGTGGTCGAGAATTTCAACCAAGGCAAAATCTTGATTTTCATAGCCAGCAAACTGGGCAGAGTTTGTTTCATCCAAGTTTACTTCCTCAAAAAAGACCTTTTCATAGTCTGCAACGGATAGGGCAGTTCGTTGGTTGAGCTTGTTCAAACGGTCTTTATCCAAATAAGCTTCATATCCTTCAACCAATTCACCACTGAAGAACTCAGCCACAGCTCCACTTCCGTAACTATAAAGGGCGATTTTATCCCCAGCTTTCAAGCTATCTGTATTTTCCAAGAGAGACAAAAGTCCAAGGAAAAGTGAACCTGTGTAGATATTCCCCACCTTTTGACTGTAGAGAATAGACTGGTCAAAATGCTTTTGCAAGAGGTCTTTTTTCTCTTGAGGCAAGTTCTTATCCATGATTTTTTTCAAGCCTTTTAGCGCTAATTTAGGATAAGGCAAGTGGAAACAAACAGCCGCAAAATCATCCAAAGTAAGCTGGTAGCGTTTTTGATATTCAAGCCAAGTCGTTTTCAAACTATCCAAGTATTGTTGGGTAGAATAGACACCATTTACATAAGGAGTTGTCGAGTAATTTGGTCGCCAGAAATCCATGATGTCACGGGTCTGAGCTACATTGTCATTATTAAAGGCCATCATGCGTGGATTTTGTGTAATCAACATAGCTACACTTCCAGCACCTTGAGTTGGTTCTCCTGGAGTTTCAATACCGTATTTGGCAATATCACTGGCAATGACCAAGACCTTGGACTCCGGAGAATTTTCCACATGCAATTTGGCATAATGGAGGGCAGCTGTCGCCCCATAGCAGGCTTCTTTAATCTCGAAACTACGAGCAAAGGGCTGGATGCCCAGCAAGCCATGCACAAAGACGGCCGCAGCCTTACTCTGGTCAATTCCTGACTCGGTAGCCACAATGACCATGTCAACTTCTTGTCTTTCTTGCTCAGTTAAAATAGAGTCACTAGCACTGGCCGCCAAGGTCACGATGTCCTCAGTTAGGGGCGCAATACTCAATTCCTTGAGTAAGAGTCCTTTACTTAATTTTTCAGGGTCAATTCCCCTCGCTTCTGCTAAGTCTTGTAATTTCAAGACATATTGACTGGTCGCAAAACCAATCTTATCAATACCGATTGTCATATTTACCTCTGTTTTATCATTCATGTAAAAAATCGTTCTATACTATTTTATCACAAATGGCAGTAAAAGAGAGAAAAAAGACTTGATTCACCAAATCAAGCCTCTTATTGGTCATCATTTTAAAGAATGATTAGTTGCTAGAGAGTTCACCGATATAAGTAGCTTTATAAGCTCCATTCACAGTTATCAGCTCCTGGAGGATCAAATTTCCTGAGTAAGTCCTTCCCATCTCATCTACAAATTTTTGATAAAACTGACTGGTCGGAATTTCTCTGACATCCTTATCAAATGTCTTGTCAAGTGTTTTACTAACCTTCTCAGCAATCAATTGATGCTCTTGCCATCCACTTTGAAACTCTGAGCCCGAACTAGAAACCATGACTGGGATAAACAACAAGGTCAGTAGACTTACAGACAATAAGGAAAATAGTAGACTTCCTGCAAAACTAGAATCCTAGTTCATGATTGATAATACCAACAATCAAATTCATTCGTAATCCGAAGCGTTTACGATGATTTCGATAGGTTGTTGAAAACATTTTAAACGTTTTTACTTTGACAAAGATGTTCTCAACCTTGCTTCTTTCCTTGGATAGCGCATGGTTATAGGCTTTATCTTCAGCTGTTAGCGGCTTGAGTTTGCTGGATTTACGTGGAGTTTGTGCTTGAGGATATATCTTCATGAGCCCTTGATAACCACTGTCAGCCAAGATTTTACCAGCTTGTCCGATATTTCTGCGACTCATTTTGAACAACTTCATATCATGACAATAGTTCACAGTGATATCCAAAGAAACAATTCTCCCTTGACTTGTGACAATCGCTTGAGCCTTCATAGCGTGAAATTTCTTTTTACCAGAATGATTCGCTAATTGTTTTTTTAGGGCGATTGATTTTTACTTCCGTCGCATCAATCATTACCGTGTCCTCAGAACTGAGAGGAGTTCTTGAAATCGTAAAACCACTTTGAACAAGAGTTACTTCAACCCATTGGCTCCGACGGATTAAGTTGCTTTCGTGGATACCAAAATCAGCCGCAATTTCTTCATAAGTTCGATATTCTCGCACATATAGAAAGCGTTGTCAATCTATTTGTCTCATTTTTCAGAAAATTCTTTTATTTCTGTAAAGTCTACGATACTCGATGTGTTTTTATATAATGATACAGTCTGAGAATCACTGTTCCGCTAGCCATTCCAATAGAGATTACCAAAGCCAACATGACAACCAAGGTCGCACTTGCCAGTGCTTTATTATAGTCCCCTGTCACAAAAAAGGCAGTTGTTCGGTAGGAGAGATAACCTGGAACCAGCGGTGCCAAAATGGCCAAGATAAAGACCACAGCAGGTGTCTTATAAAGAATACTTAAAATCTGGCTGACACAAGAACCAATAATGGCTGCAATGAAGGTAGCTACAATGACATTGGTCGGTTCCTTGAGCAAGAGATAGATTAGCCAGACAGTCATGCCCAAAATCCCTCCAGGTAAGAGCATAGACCGTTGCACATTGAGTACGATTAAAAAAGTGATAATGGCAAGAAAACTTGCTACTGCTTGTAATAAAAAGGTTGTTAGTGTCATATTAGTTCATCAATACCAAGGCGACAGAAGTTCCTGCCCCTAAAGCGAGGGTAATGAGCAGGGATTCAAACATCTTACTCATACCAGAGTTTATGTGGTTGGTCATAATATCACGGACCGCATTGGTCAAGGCAATACCTGGTACAAACGGCATGACCGCACCAGCTATAATCAAATCTGCCGTTGAAGGAAAACCTGTGTAGCGAGCCCAAAACTGGGCAATTATCCCAAAGACAAAGGCTCCAGCAAAGGCTGTCACAAAGGGAATTCGGATAAATTTTTCCACATAGAGGGAAAAGGCAAAACCAAATAAGGTCGCCACTCCTGCCCCAAGTGCGTCGTAGATATTTCCGCTAAACATAACTGAAAAGAAAGGAGCACTAAAGGTCGCAGCCAGAGTTACCTGCAACTTAGTATAGGGAAGGGGTTGAGCTTGCAAGGCCGTCAATTGCTTAAAGGCTGTTTCTAAGTCAATCTGCCCCCCAACTAGCTGACGAGAAATCTGGTTCACATCGCAGACTTTTTCGATGTTATAAGAAGAGGAGGTCACGCGCTTCATGCGCGAAATATTGGTATTTTCAATAGAGAAAAAGATAGCGGCAGGCATGGCAAGGACATTGCAATCCACAATCCCCTGCGAATGCGCGATTCGAATCATGGTATCTTCTACACGATGGATTTCTGAGCCACTTTTAAGGAGAATAGTCCCCGCTAGCATAATCACATCAATGACGGCATTTAATTCTTTTGATTCTTCCATGCTTTCCTCCTTTTATCAACTCCCTCTATTCTATCACAAATCTGGACTCAAAAAAAATCTTTGCCATGAAATCATGACAAAGATTGATTACTCATTTTGATTATCCATCTGCTTTTAAGGAGTAGCTGAAGTTGTTTTAGGTTTGTAGATTGAAATCTTGACTCTAGTCTTATTGAGGTCTACCTTTTCACCTGCTCTAGGACTTTGTTCAACAACCATGCCTTCTACACTACCTGCAGGCGCTGTCGTCACTTCTACAACTTCTATATTAGCTTCCTTAATCCCAACAATTTGAATCAAATTGTTCTTAGTAAACTCCAAGCTGGAACCAATGTAACTCGGCATGGCAACACTTGTAACTTTTTTAGCTACTGTCAAGACAATTTGAGTAGGTTTACTCACATCATAAGTCGTTCCGGCACCTGGACTTTGTTTCATAATCGTTCCTGGTTCGCTTTCGCTGGACTCTTCTTCCTCTATCTTAATCAAATTCTCAGGAACCTTCTTCTGCTTGAGTTCTGAGATTACTTCTGTAGAGTTCCGTCCAATATAGTTCCCTAATTGAATCGTCGTAGCTTTTTTAGCTACTGTCAAAACAATTTGAGTTGCCTTGCTCAAGTCATAGGTCGTACCTTCTGGTAGACTTTGCTTCAGGACCGTTCCAGCCTCACTCTCATTCGACTCTTCTTCCTCAATTTTAATCAAATTATCTGGAACTTTTTTCTCTTTTAATTCCGCGATAACATCAGAAGATTTCCGGCCGACATAATTACTAATTTGGAAGGATTGTTTGCCTGATGAGACAACCAGATTGATTTTCGTTCCTTCTTTTCGACCAGTTCCAGCGCCAGGATCTGTACGGATAATCCGCCCTTCTTCCACCTTTTCACTAGCCTCTGTCTTCTCCTCACCAATCTCAAAATTGGCTTTTTTGAGCGTTGCCTTGGCCTCTGCAACTGTCTGACCTGCCACATCTGGAATGGCAATGGTTGCAGGAGTTCTGGATAGTATCCAAATAAGAGAAGCTGCCACCAATACAAGGCTGGCCAACAAAATCAGGTAACGCATCTTAAATCTATGTTTTTTCGGTGCTTGTGGTTGGTAAGTTTCCTCTGTCACAGCCTGGCTTGGGTTTTTGATTGATTTGTGTTCTGTCTGCGCTTGAACCTTAGGAATAGATGTCAAGGTACTCTGAGAAACCTTCGGCAAGGTCTTGGTATCTGCCTTGCTCGTTTCATCAAAGATTAACTTACTTTCATTTCTACGATTGTAGGACAAGCTACTAGACAAGTCCACATACATCTCTGAAACCGAGCGGTAGCGATTGGTCAACTTTTTAGCAGTTGCCTTGATAATAACATTTTCTAAAGCCTGAGGTACAGATGGATTTTCTGCAATAACGGACGGCAGGGGTTTCTGGAAATGCTGGAGGGCAATGGTCACCGCGCTATCCCCGTCATAAGGGATATGGCCTGTCAACATCTCATAGAAAATAATCCCCATGGCATAGATATCACTCTGCACAGTCGCCTTCGAACCACGCGCCTGCTCTGGTGACAAGTAATGAACTGAGCCCAACATCGAGTTAGTCTGGGTCAGACTTGTCTCTGCAAAGGCTACAGCAATCCCAAAGTCTGTGACCTTGGCCGTCCCATCTGGTGTCAAAAGGATATTTTGAGGTTTCAAGTCCCTGTGAACAATTCCTCGAGTATGGGCCAAGCGCATAGCCAAGAGAATTTGTCCCATGATACGGACTGCTTCTTCATTAGAAAGAGGATAATGTTCCTTGATATAGCGTTTGAGGTCTAGTCCAGCAACATACTCCATTGCAAGATACTGTTGACCGTCTTCCTCGCCAATATCTGTTATCCGAACGATATGAGGATGGTCTAGATCTGCCATAGCTCTCGCTTCACGCTGAAAACGAGCTACAGCTATCGGGTCCGTCTGGTAGTTGGTCCTCAGAACCTTCACTGCCACTTCTTCCCCATCTAAGATTAAGTCTTTGGCTAGGTAGACATCCGCCATGCCTCCTCGACCAATCTGTTTGACAATCCGATAGCGTCCGGCAAAAATCTTGCCGATTTGGATCATTCTGCATCCTCCTCGTTCATAGAAACAAGGGCAACCGTAATGTTGTCTAAACCTCCTGCATTGTTAGCAAAACGAACAAGTGTCTCCGTTTTATCTGCTAAAGGAATATCACTGGTTACAATATCACGAATCTCACTGCCTGAAATCATGTTGGTCAAGCCGTCACTATTGAGCAAGAGATAGTCACCTGACTCAAGGATAACTGTCCCAAAATCAGGCTGAATTTCATCTTTTTGCCCAATAGACTGGGTGATAATATTTTTTTGCGGATGAGCTTCTGCCTCTTCTGGTGTCAATTGACCAGCCTTGAGCAATTCATTAACCAAAGAATGATCACTCGTCAACTGATGGTATTCTTCTCCACGAATCAAGCCGATACGCGAATCACCAATATGAGCATAGATAGCCTGATTATCAATAATAGCAAGGACTTCCAAAGTAGTTCCCATGCCTCTGTAAGCTTCATCCTGACCAAGCTGGTGAATCTTTTGATTTTCAATTTCTAGGTAATGGGCGAACCATTCACGCACTTCATTGACTGTATCGATCTGGGTATCAACCCAAGCTACACCCAGGTCTGTGACCGCCATTTCACTAGCGATATTCCCTGCGCGATGACCTCCCATCCCATCAGCTAAAATAATCATGGTACGTCCAGCTCTATTGACATAGTGGTTGACATAGTCTTGGTTATTTGTTCGTTTCTGACCAACATCTGTTAATAATGAAATTTCCATGTGTCAGTTCCTTCCTAATCCGATATCTTGCGAAATTGACTGATGAAGAATCCATCACTTCCATACAATTCAGGTGTAATGAGGATACAGCCGTCTTTCATGATATCCTTACATTCATGTTCTAGTTTTACCTGCTCGAACTCGGGATGACTCTCTAAAAAGGCCTTAACGACTTGAAAATTCTCCTCTGAGACGATAGTGCAGGTGCTATAAGTTATTATACCACCTTTGCCTAGTATTTGACAAACACTACCTAATATTTCTAACTGAATTTCCTGCAAGGACGCGAAATCTGCCGTTTCTTTATTGTATTTGATATCTGGTTTTCGGCGCAAAAGACCGATTCCCGAACAAGGAGCATCCACCAAAATCTTATCAAAGGAATCCTGGTCAAAAAACTCATGCACCTTTCTGGCATCTAATTTTTGAGTTTGAACCCGATCTGCAACTCCCAGACGTTGGGCATTTTCTTGGATTAAATCCAACTTGTGGTCGTACAAGTCCAGAGCAGTAACCTGACCTGTCGTAAGATAAGAGGCTATATGGGCTGTTTTCCCACCTGGAGCCGCACAGGCATCAAGCACTCGCTCATCACCTTGTAAATCAAGCGTCGGAGCAACCAGCTGACTGGACTCGTCTTGGATGGTAATGGCTCCATTCGTAAACAAATTATGCCCTGCAAAATGCCCTTGCTCCTTAACCAGACCAGTGGTTGCTAAAAGGGAATTATTCGCCTCCAACAAGGCTTGGATTTCCTCTTTTCGACTTAGGTCTGTTACACGAATACTAGCTTTGTTTCGCACTAACAGGCTTTCAAAGATGGCTTTTACTCTCTCCTCTCCGTATTCTTCCTTGAGTTTGGCAACTAGCCAAACTGGGAGAGAATAGGCAATGGAGTCACGCTTGTTTTTTCGCTTGATGCTAGCAATATCTGGCCAGCCTTCACGCAAGATACGGCGAAGGACAGCGTTGACCAATTTTTCACTGCCTTTTTTACGGAGTTTGGCCAATTCCACTGCTTCATTGACCACAGCATGATCTGGAATCTTGTCCAAATAGCGGAGTTGGTAGGCACTCATGAGAAGAAGGACATAGAGCCAGCTGTCTAACTGGTCTCTGTCTTCGATAAAGTGGGATAGGTACCATTCCAGAGTCAGTTTACGGGCTACCGTTCCATAGACTAGCTCGGTCACTAAGCCCTTGTCTGCTGCAGAGAGCTGACTCCCCTTGAGGTGTTTATTTAAGGCAATATTTGAATATGCTTGATTCACAAAAACATCCTCTAGCACTGCTAGAGCTAAACTTCTAGCCGTTTCTACTTTAGTCACCAAATCGTTCTCCTACAGTCAATGTACGTCCAACTCCGTTGAGGAAGGAAGCAATGTCCATCTTAGGCTTACCAGCTGGCTGCACTTGTTTGAGGGATAGAGCCCCTTCAGCCGTTGCGACAATCAATTCTTTCTTGCAGATAGAGAGAATCTCACCTGGATTTCCCTGACCTTCTACTGGTAGGGCTTCATAAATCTTAAAGCGGTCGCCCTTAAGGAAAGTATGGGCAACAGGCCAGGGGTTCATTCCACGAATTTGGTTAAAGAGTTGACGATTGGTTTTGTTCCAGTCCAGTTTTTCTTCCTCTGGCTTTATATTTGGAGAGAAGGTAACCTGACTCGTATCCTGCGGTTCAGGTTTGATATCACCAGCAATATAGGCAGGCAGAGTGTCCAAAAGCAAATCACGACCAACTAGCGCCAATTTTTCAAACAAGGCGCCAACATTGTCCTCATCTGTGATCGGAATGCTGCGACGAGAAATCATATCTCCTGCATCCATTTCCTTAACCATTTCCATGATGGTCACACCAGCTTCCTCATCCCCTTGAATCAAGGCATAATGGATAGGCGCACCACCACGGTGTCTAGGAAGGAGGGAGGCATGAACGTTGACAGCAAAGTCCATGCTATCAAGGAGTTTGCTTGGGAGAAACTGCCCAAAAGCAGCAGTCACAATTCCATCTGCTCCTAGCTTCATAAGATCTTCCATCTCTGGACTTCCAGATAATTTTTCAGGTTGGTAGATAGATAGTCCTGCTTCCTTGGCAGCCTGCTTGACTGGGGTTTCTTGGATAACTTTTTTACGACCAACAGCACGGTCTGGCTGGGTCACAACGGCTAGAATTTCGTAACGGTCATCTGTCAAAAGTCCTTTTAAGACTGTTGCTGAAAAGTCGGGGGTCCCCATAAAGATTAGTTTTGTCATATCTTCTCCTTCTTATAAAAATTGCTGCGGCTCATGGTCAATGCTGAGACGGAGCTCACTATTTTCCCGTTCTTGAGTCAAGGCTAAAACCTGGTTGAGAGTCGGCCCCAGCTCATCCTCTAAACGGTATTTAATTAAAATCTGGTAATGATAGAGGTTGTGGGTACGGGCAATCGGTTTTGGCGTTGGCCCCAGAATGGGACTGGTCTCTGACAAGCCTGACCGCAAAATGTTCATGACTTCATAGGCACGTTTGAAAACCTCTTCTTCTTTCTTGTGAGAAAGGGTAATACCAATCGTGAAATAGTAAGGTGGATAGCCGAGTTGTCGTCTGATTCCCATTTCATAGGCATAAAAGCCTTCGTAATCTTGATCCTTGGCAAATCGAATAGCATAGTGCTGCGAATTGTAGGACTGTATCAAGACTTGACCTGCTTTTTCAGCCCGACCTGCTCGACCTGCCACCTGAGTCAAGAGCTGGAAGGTTCTCTCAGAAGAACGGAAATCAGGCAGATTCAAGGCCGTATCCGCATTTAGAACTCCGACTAGGGTAACATTGGGAAAATCCAAACCCTTTGCAATCATCTGAGTACCAAGTAAAATATCCGCTTCCCCTCGCCCAAACTGGTCAAGCAAGGCTTGGTGACTGCCTTTCTTTCGAGTCGTATCCACATCCATCCTCAAAATGCGAGCTTGGGGAAAGAGTTCTGCTAGCTCATCATAAGCCTTCTGAGTTCCCGTCCCATAGTAACGAATACTGCGGCTCTTACAGTTAGGACAGACCTGAGGAATATCCTTCGAGAAACCACAATAATGGCAGTTCATAGTCTTGGTATCCATATGCAAGGTCAGAGAAATATCGCAGTTGGGACAAGTATCCACCGTCCCACACTCCCGACACATGACAAAGCTAGAATAACCACGGCGATTGAGCATGAGAACCACCTGCTCTTTTTTAACCAGACGGTCTTGGATAGCCTCTAGCAAAGGAGGCGTAAAGTTTGACGTCTCATTTTGTCCGATATAGTCTCGAAAGTCAATCACTTGAACCTCAGGGATTGTAGCCAAAGGATTGGCACGTTGGGTTAGACGTAAGTGTTGATAGACGCCTTTGCCAGCACGTGCCCGGCTCTCTAAGCTCGGCGTTGCAGATCCAAGTACCAGAGTTGCTTGATTATACTGAGCCCGTAAAATAGCTACCTCTCTGGCATGGTAACGGGGATTGCTGTCCTGCTTATAAGCCGCTTCATGCTCTTCATCAATAATCATGACACCCAGATTTTTCAGAGGAGCAAAGATAGCAGATCTGGCACCAACAACAACTTGGGCATCGCCACGCTCCACCTTGCGCCATTCATCATACTTTTCACCATTGGATAATCCTGAGTGAAGAATGGCTACCTTGTCCCCAAAACGTGCTATAAAACGCTCGGTCATCTGAGGAGTCAAGGAAATCTCAGGTACCAGCAAAATAGCTGTCTTGCCCTTATCCAGGGCACCTTGGATAATCTGCAAGTAAACCTCGGTCTTCCCACTTCCTGTAATCCCTTGAAGTAGAAAGGGAGGTTGAGAACTGCCAATAGAACTCACAACCGCATCACGCGCCTGTCTTTGTTCTGGATTTAACTCCAAAGGTCTACTTGCTTCAATTCCTTCAAAATAAGCAGCCGAGCGTTGAACTTCCTTTTGGACTATGGTAACAGCACCTTGATCCACAAAGAAGTTGACTTGCTCTCGCGAGTAGGACTCTAACAAGCTAGCCAAGGAAGCGCTCTCTGGATGAGACAGCAGATAATCTCTCAGTTCCAACTTTTTCTTGGCACGTGTAGAAATCTCAACACCTTCTAATTGGGCATGGTCAACCTCATACCAAGACTGGGTCTTGACCTTCTTTTGATCGACTGCCTGATATTCCAGACCAAGCAGGCCTTTTCTAGTCAAACGCATCATTTCAGCTTGCTTGGCAAGGTCTAGTGAAGAAAAGGCTAGCGAATCTTCTGAACCAAACAGGCGCACTCGTTCTTCCTGACTCAAGCCTTCCAGAGGATAGAGAATCTTGTCATAGCTAGAATTCAGAAACCCTGGAAGCATGGCCTTGAGGATAGAGATTTTGTAGGAGAAGACAGATTTGCGTAACTCCTCAGCCAGCCAGAGTTGTTCTGGCGTGAGAACAGGAGAAAAATCCAGCACCTCTGCAATATCTTTTAAATCTTGCTCCATCTCTTCTCCATCTGATTGGGACTTCAAACCAAGAACAATCCCTTGAATCAGGCGATTACCCTTACCAAAAGGCACATGAACCCGCATCCCAACTTCCAGCATTCCCTCAAATTCCTCCGGAATCCTGTAACTATAGGGCTGGTCCGTCTGCATCAAGGGCACATCTACGATAATCTTAGCTAGGGCCATCTTCTCACCTCCTCCTTGTCAGCACATTCTTGCAATAGAAAAAATAAGATTGAGTCCCCCCAACCTTAAATTTTTTCACCATCTTCTTTTTCTTTAGCAATTTGCTCTTTGATTTTCTTTTCTTCTTCTTCTTTGCGGCGTTTTTCTTCTTCGATACGGCGACGCACTGCTTCACGTTTTCCTTCTGGATCTGGGTGAATTGTAACGTTTCCTGATTCGATTTCTTCTAAAGCGCGAAGAGTTGATTTTTCAGACTTGAAACCTTGAGTTGCTGGGGCACCTGCTTCCAATTCGTGGGCACGTTTTGCTTCCAAGATTACGAGTGAATATTTTGAAGGAACCTTGTCGAGCAAGGTATCAATAGAGGGTTTTAACATCATTTGCTTGTACCTATTTTCTAAATTTTATCGGGTAGTTGGAGATTTTGGTAACATCTCCTGATAGTGACCAATGACACGATCCACACAGAAGTGTTCTGCTTCAATCACACATTTGACACGTTCAGCAGCTAGGGGCACCTGATCGTTGACAATCGCATAATCATACTCACGCATGAGGGCAATTTCTTCCTTGGCCTTTTCGATTCGTTGGGCAATCACTTCTGCACTATCTGTTCCACGACCTACCAAGCGATCTTGCAATTCATCCAAATCTGGTGGTGTCAGGAAGATAAAGACAGCATCTGGAACCTTTTTCTTGACCTGAAGAGCACCCTGAACTTCAATTTCAAGGAAAACATCGATTCCCTTGTCCAAGGTTTCATTGACATAGGTCAGAGGAGTTCCATAGTAGTTACCGACATATTCTGCGTATTCCAACATCTGTCCTTGACGAATCAGCTCTTCAAATTCTTCACGAGTACGGAAGAAATAGTCAACACCGTCCACTTCTCCAGGACGTTGTGCGCGTGTCGTCATCGATACAGAATATTGAAATTGGTTTTCAGAACTCTCAAAAATCTCTCTTCTAACCGTTCCTTTTCCAACCCCTGAAGGACCAGAAAAAACGATTAGTAAGCCTCGGTCTGCCATTGTGTCTCCTTTTAGTCAATCTGTGAAATAACATTTCTCTAGAATAATGGCAAAAAGCCAGATTATCCTTTACAGTCTTTCTATCTAGTGTAACAAAAAAGCAGTAATTTTTCAACTGCTCTTTCTTATTTATTTAGCATAATCTACTGCACGAAGCTCGCGAATCACGGTTACCTTGATATTTCCTGGATAATCGAGATTGTTTTCAATTTTCTTACGAACTTTGTGAGCCAAGATTGTGACTTTGTCGTCCTTGATTTTTCCTGGATTGACCATGATACGAATTTCACGTCCTGCTTGGAGGGCAAAGCTAGTTTGCACTCCTTCAAAGCCGTTAGCAATTTCTTCCAAATCATGGAGACGCTTGATGTAGCTTTCAAGAGACTCACTACGAGCACCTGGACGGGCTGCGCTCAAGGCATCTGCTGCAGCGACGATAACTGCTATCACGCTCTCAGCTTCAACATCTCCGTGGTGACTAGCAATCGTATTCACCACAACTGGGGGTTCCTTGTACTTACGGGCCAATTCCATACCGATTTCAACGTGGCTACCTTCAACCTCATGGTCAATGGCTTTCCCGATATCGTGAAGGAATCCAGCACGACGGGCAAGAGCCGCATTTTCACCAAGTTCGCTCGCCATGATACCAGCCAACTTAGCAACCTCAATCGAATGGCGCAAAACATTTTGTCCATATGAAGTACGGAACTGCAAACGTCCCATAATCTTCATCAAGTCTGGATGAAGGTTTGGCGCACCAATTTCATAGGCAGCAGCCTCACCGTATTCACGAATCTTATTGTCAATCTCTTGACGGTTTTTCTCAACCAACTCTTCGATACGAGCTGGATGTATACGACCATCTTTGAGCAACATTTCCATAGTCATACGGGCAATCTCACGACGAATCGGATCAAATCCTGACAAGGTCACCACTTCTGGTGTATCGTCGATAATCACATCGACCCCTGTCAAACTTTCAAAGGTACGAATGTTACGACCTTCACGACCAATAATGCGTCCCTTCATAGTATCGTCTGGCAGATGAACTGTTGAGTTTGTTGACTCCGCTACATATTCACCAGCGATACGTTGCATAGCTTGAACCAAGATGTCCTTGGCCATTTTGTCAGAACGTTCCTTGACCTCTTGCTCAGCTTCGCGAATGCGACTGGCAATCTCCCTGGTCAAGTTTTCCTCTGTCTGAGCCAAGATAATATCTCGTGCTTCTGCCTGAGACAGAGCACCAATACGCTCTAGTTCTGCTTCTTTTTGTCTTTCGACTTCCTCTAATTGCTCTTCACGCGCATCAAGGTTTTTCGCTCTATCAGAAATACTTTGTTCTTTTTGTTCAAGTGTTTGTTCTTTACTCGTCAAATTGTCGTCCTTACGGTCAAGGCTAGTAGCTCTCTCTGTCAAACGACTTTCGATTTGTTTGAGTTCTTGACGTTCTGATTTGAATTCAGCGTCCACTTCTTCACGGTATTTTCTGGCTTCTTCTTTGGCCTCCAATAGTGCTTCTTTTTTAAGAGACTTGCTTTCACGTTTGGCTTCATTAACAAGTAAATCCGCTTCACGCTCAGCTTGTCCACGTAAATTAGTTGCTTCTTGTTCAGCATTTAAAAGCATCAACTCTGCAGCTTCCTGAGATGATTTCATCTTAGCTGAGATGCTGACATATCCAATGACTAAACCAATGATGACGGCAAAAACAGCAATCGCAAGCGACATGATTTCCATGTTTTTACCTCATTTTATTGTTATTCCGAATGACATACATTCTTTTACATTCTACCATAAAAAAGTGATTTTCACAAACCTAAAATAGAATATGTTTTGAGGAAATTAGTCTGAATTTTAGGATTACACTTCCTTGGTTTTTTAAGGAGATAAGTCAGTGCCGCTATCAAAAAGTTCCACCGAATTTCTACCGCTATGGATTTTCTATTGTTGTGCCAAATAGTGTTCCACTAGATTCAAACATTTTGCTTTCAAGTCTTTGAAAATTCACTTTAGGAAATCACAGCTTATCTTCAAGATCAAATTTGTCATAAATTAACTTTTTTTATTTAGTTGTATCAATTTATTTCTTAAGTATTAATTTATCCTCATCGAAAGCTTTTAAAATATACTCATTAATCAATTTATTATCTTCTTCATTTTTTGAAAAATAAGTTTTAATATTATTGGGAGTTCTATGTTCTAGTAGACGATGGATAACATCATCACTTCTATCATGGAACCAGGTCCAATCTACTTCAGGATAAAGTCCTCGAATATCTTCTTCAATATCTTTTAAAATCTCAAAATCAGAAAAATATCCTTTTCTACTTAAGTTGTATAAATCTGATACAGACTTTTCTCTTGGGTCTGGGAAAGTTTTAACCCCCTCAACTCTTTTATCATTAATTCTTTTAATCAAATAATGGTAGATTTTATTTTGTATCTGAGGAAAATCATAGACATTATAACTCATCAAATCAATTACTTTATGGTAAATAATATTTTCTGATTCTTCATAAACTTTTAGAGTATCTAGAATGTCATCTTTAATATCCTTTTCGAAATACTTAAATAAGTGGCATATCAAGTCAGAATATTCTATGATATTTTTTATATCATCATTTTTATATTTTATTCTTAAAATATCTGTATTAAATTTTTCGAGTACTATTATTGCAGTTTCCTGATCAGTTGAGCAGTATTCTAGTAACTGTGAATAGAGTGGATACACTGAATTATATAAAGAAAAATTTTTCTCCAAAATTTCATTTAAATGTTTATTTACAATCCCAATTATCTTAGATTTCAATGAATCTTTATCAATAACATCCATATTATCGAGGACAATTTTAATAATTCTCCTAAATTCCTCTCTCCAATTATAATACAGTGTTTGACTATTTAAAATTTCTATTACTTTTTCTATGTCAATATCATCAACAAGAGGAAGAAAAATTAGCATATTTTTAAGCTCTCGAAGATTTTCATCTTCAGTAATTTCAAGTCTTTCTTGAAGATAAGTAATTCGATTCAACAAGTAGTCTTTCGCTTCCTCAGTAACTTTTATTTTACCAAATGAATAGTTTCTAAAATATAAATTTACAACCTTAAAATCTATATTCGGAAGAATTAATTGAACATCATCCAAATCAAGATTTTTAAGCCAAGAAGATGTTCTATCGAAAATACTTGAGTCAGGATTTACATATGAATTATCATAACTGAGTAATAATATTTCTAAATATCTATTAATGATTGATTTATAAATCTTATAATGTTCAACACATAAACAATTTAATTTTAAAAAGTTATAAAGATTTTTTACTGTAAACTCCGCATTAAATAGATGATTATTAGCAGACCATCCTCCTCTTCTATAGCTTTCATGCTCTTCACGAATTTCATCAAATAATTCATTAATAGTTTCTAATTTTCTATATAAAAAATTGAAGTTAAGGATTGAATCTCTAAAAAATTCTATAATCTTTTTCTCATCTCCTGTAACCGAGTTAATAATTTGTTCTGTTAATTCGCTTAATTCTCCATCATAAAGTGGCTCTGCATAACTAGGTGTTTTTTCGTATCTATCAATTATTTGAATTTGCTGAAAATTAAATTCACAAACTAAGAAATTAAAATAGTCTTTCTGACGAAATGCTATATTAGCTAGTTCTCTAAATTTTGCTTTTGCTAAAGAATATTGTTTTTCTTCATACAACTTAAAAGCCTTACTTAAGAATCGATTCCCCTTTAAATCCCTAGGCTCACCAATCTCCATATCTAGAAAGCGATTTAATAAAGATTTTTTAGATACCATAATTCGTAATTCTTCATGACCATCAATTTCAAATCTTAATTGATCATTTCCAAACCAGCAATACTCATCATCCCAGTTTAAAGCCCTTTTCTTTAAATCAGAATATCTAGAAAAATCTTTCGCATCAATAAAACTAAGTCTATCTAAAAAAGCCAGTTGATTCCATAAATCATCAGCATTATTTACATCTTGACTTCGGTTTTCTGATAGAACCTCTAAAAAATCTTTTGTCCTGCAATACAATTTGTTCTGTTTTTCTGATGTCTCCTGACCTAGATTCTCTTCATTAGAGATAATGAAAATTCCTTGCTTCTTATAATACTCTCGAATGATCATAGACGGTTCCTCGGGAGTATAAAAATAAGCATTTTTAGCATCCAATTTAAATGTATTTTGAATCATTCTAAAAATTGAATTAAAAGTCGAATCACTTAGAGAATACCCCACAAACAATAGAGTATGATTCATTATCAATGACTGGATTAAAGTAGAAATCATTGGGAAGTTCAAATGATAGTCTAAATAATCATCTTCTTTCAAAACAATATTTTTCTTACTGAAGTCACCATGCATTTTAATCAAGTATCTTTCCGAACTCGTATAAGGGATGTCTTTATCCTCAGCGACTACATTGTACTTTAACAAGCCACTTTCAAATTGACTCTCCAGAAGTGAATTATAGTTTGTCGTAATAATATGTTTTGGTGCAATTTTTTCTATTAATTTATGTAACTCATTTGGTTTACTCAATCCCTTCTTAAAGAAAATTTCTTCTATCTTCTTTGTGTACTGATTTTTCCCAAAAGTATCATAATAATACTGAGCAATTCTCAGTGGACTATCTGTTCTTTCTTCTGGTATGTTCAATTCTTTTTTTAATGATTGAATCAATTCTCCCCAAGTTGGTAGATTAGAATTAGCTGATATTCCTGCACCAACAAACAAAACTAAGGAATTTTCTTTAATAGAATTCTTTATTTGAGTTATAGATAAATTATAATTTTCTTCCATATTTTAACTATCCTATCATTAGCTTGTATTACATAAATACAAATTATTCTTATAAATCTTCTTTTTTATTACATAATCTTAAACAAAAGTTTATCATGGTTTATAAATATAAAAATTTATTTGTCTTTTATATTCAATTTATGATTTTTAATATAACCAGTTCTCTTCATTATACCACAAAATAACAAGCATAAAGCGGATTCAAAGATAAAGATTAAGGTTCATATACTAATTTTCTTTATTGACTTTTTGTCTTCTGTATTAGGGAGTTTATCATTTTCCAAAAACTTTATCTTCAATTTGTTAGCTAAAATTTCTACAATAAAAAAGCCCACCTTTCAGTAGACTTAGTTTCTTTCTATTCTTATCGGCACTCTTCCAAAATTCTGCTCTGCTATACTTGATTTTCCCAGTTGGTAAATCTGGTCTGCCTTTTGGGTCATAGTATCCCAAGGCACTTTGCCAATTCGGCTGACTAGACTGACCTGACCTTTCAGAGATTTAAGATGTTGCCTGCCTTTTTCAGTAAATCCAAGGACATGAATCCCTTCTGGCAAATCACTTTCTCTAGCCTGCACCAGGATATAGGTCAAGAGGCGTCTGACACGCGCCTTGGTATAACGTTTGGTCGCAACTGCCTCAACCAAGTCTTCCACAGACTGGGCTGTCTTGATGGCATCCTTGATGCGCACTGCCATTTCTTGATTGACCTGATAGATGGTGGTTAGGTCGGGATTTGACAAGATTTGATAGCGGAGCAAGGGAAAATAGTCATCCCAGCTCACCTTACTGGCCTGCTCAAATAGGGCAACAGAAGGCATAAAGCGGTCTAAGAAGTCTTGGTCCTTCTGGTGCTGACGCAGAGCTGTTGCTGAAGCAAAGTCCACATCCTTATCCACAGAATGATAGCCAGCCCCCTGACGCTGAATCGGATGGAGTTTGATGTTGCGTCCCGCAACTGCCTTGGCATAGGCAAGAGCAAGAACATGATTGGGTGTATTGCCTGAAAAATCAAGACCTGCAAACTCCTTCCACATGGCCTGGGTCTTCTGTGGATAAGAGAGGGAATCAGGCAGATTTTCCACAAATTGCTCCATCTCAGCACCCTGCTCTGTGTATAAGTCAGCGATTTTCTGGTAATCCAGAACTTCTTCTGTCCCAAAAACTAGGCCATCAATGCCCAAGCGATCCAAGATATCCACAGCTCCTTGACCAAAGAAATCAGCTGCCTGAACACTGACTAAAAAGGGCAATTCCACTACCAAGTCTGCGCCATTTTCCAGCGCCATCTGGGCCCTTGTCCACTTATCCACAATAGCAGGCTCTCCACGCTGCATGAAATTCCCTGACATGGCAACAATTTTCAGTCCCTCTGCCTGATCCAGCAGGTATTTATGGCCATTATGAAAAGGATTGAACTCCGCGATAATACCTGTGATGGTCATGCTAATCTCCTACTTCTGCGCCACAAAAAACCAACGGGTGCTAGTTTCTGTTGGCTCCTTATCCTCAAAGTCTGCATAGAGTTTGAAGGACTTGAATCCAGCCTGTTCCAGCAAGATATCATAGGTCAAGATCTCATAGGTCCTCTCCTCATGTACTTCATCGTGGCGACTAAAGGAACCGTCAGCCTCCTTGATAAAGAAAGTCAGCTCATGCACGATGGAGTGAGGAACTTCGTCCTCATATGTGTCCCAAAGCATGGAAAAATCTTCCGCATTTTCATGGTAGGAATAGCCAGGGAATACTTCATCTGTCTGGTAGGTCGAGTGCACGTCAAAGATGAAAACTCCCTCTTCATTCAGCGCATTGTACACGTCCTTAAAGACGTCCCCTACTTCCACCTCATCCTGCATATAGCAGATAGAGTCCGAATAACACGTGACAAAATCGTATTTCCCTGCCTTGGACAAATTTAGCATATTACCTTCTATAAAAGCAATCTTTTGCTTGGCTGAAGTTGCTCTCTTCTCCGCAATCTTCAACATATCCGCACTCAAGTCAAGTCCAGTCACATCAAAACCAGCCTGAGAGAAGCGCACTGATTGAATTCCTGTCCCACAAGCCAGTTCCAAGAGTTTCTTTTTCTCCTTGGTCTTAGGCAAATGACGCAGAGAAAAATTTGTCCATTTGTCGTATAAACTATCGTCCATGACCGCATCATAGACCGCCGCAAAGGTTTCATAAGTCGCCATAAAACATGATACCAAGTCCGCCCGTAATTCGATAGAAAATTAGGAGCCTTACGATGGAGCCGAGCTCCAAGGAAGGCTATCTATTTTCCGAGAATTACAGGACGGGTTCAAATCCTTTCTAAGATACAAAGAGCCTTAAAAGCAAAGAGTACATAGGAAACTTTCTTCCCTATCGTCAGATACAAAGAAAGTTACTTTTTATCTCAGCTTTTAGCTCGTGTTCAGTTTCGAAATGAAACAAACACGAGGCCCTTTACCTTTCTATCAATTTTTCTAAAATAAGCAAAGAAACCCAGTTGACTACAACTGAGTTCATCTTCTAAGCAAGAGCTTCTGAAATATCTACTGAATTCGCCTCATGCCATAGCTTCTCTAGATTATAATGGGCACGCATTTCTTCTGAAAAGATATGCACGACAACAGCACCAAGGTCCAGTAAGACCCAGCCTCCAGCTGCATCGCCTTCGACATGGCTACCTTTAAAGCCTGCTTGAGCTACTTTTTCACGGATATTAGCTGCGATAGCGTCCAACTGACGGCTATTCATTGAGCTAGTGATGACAAAGTAGTCCGTCACACTAGTCAAATCTTGTACATCAAGTGCGAGGATATCCTCCGCACGTTTCTCATCAGCCGCTTTCACGACTAGTTCTAGTAATTCTTTTTCGTTCATTTAATCCTCTTTTTAGAAAATATGTTTGTAATCTAGAACATCTGCAAAGCGCTCCTCCCAAATGTCCTCATAAAATTCATTAATCGTTTCTGCTGGAATGTCATCCCCATCAAAGGTTGTGACAGCACCTTCTGGAACAATAAGCTGATAGCCATATTCAAAGGCAACCTTGACAGAGGTATCCACACAATATTCTGTCTGCATACCACATAAAACTAATTTTTCAATCCCCTGCTTATCCAAGTATTCTTTTAAGCCAGTTTCTTTGAAAATACTGTTATACTTCTTCTGAAAGACCTTTTCAGCAGGTTTTCGATTTAAAAGCGCAGATAACTGCCAATCTTCTGATGTTTGAGCTTCAGAGTTCTCAATATGTTGAACATAGATAATTTCAATATTCTTGCTTCTAGCCTGGTTTTGTAAATAAGAAATTTTTCCCAATAGACTTTTTGTCTGGAACCCAGTTTCTACTAAAACATTCTGAACATCAATGATTATAAAAGCCGTCTTCATTTAGTTCTCTTTCAAATAGTGCACAAAGGCGTTATAGGTTTCAAGGGTTTGGGGATAGATGGGGAATCCCTGATGAGCTAGATACTCCACGGTACGAGCTGTTTCGTAGGCCACCGCCTTATTGAGCGATAGATTTGCAATCTCACGCGCCACATCTACTCCAGGAAAGGCTCGATTGTGCTCGATATAGTCTGCGACGTAGATGACCTTATCTAGGTCTGTCATTTGACCAGCACCGACTGTATGGACTTCAATGGCTCGCAGGATTTCTGAATCATGCAAATCCAAATCTTCCTGAATTTTGTAAATTCCGACCATACCATGCCAGACATTATTGCCCCAGTTTTTGAGGTCAGGGTCTAGCTGGTAACGGTCAATCAAGGCTAGAAATTCCTGATTTGACAACTTTTTAGCATAGTCATGAAGAAGACCTGCTAGACTTGCTTTCTCAACATCTACACCAAAGCGCTGAGCTAATTCCATAGCGGCACGCTCCACACCTAGACAATGGGTTAGACGTTTCTCAGGTAGAAACTCTGCCATTTTTTCCAACAAGGCCTCACGGGAGCAGTTGATATAGTCTTGATAGGACATCAGTAGAGCCCCTCCTTCTCGATGTAGTCTAGCACTGGCTGAGGTAGGAGAAAGTTGGGTTTCCGACCTTGGGCAAGGAAGTCCCGCACCATGCTGGACGAGATATCCATGAGCGGTACGTCCACCCAGATAACTGGATAGGAAGTCCCTACCTTGTAGCGTGGACGCTGAACCCCCACAAACTGAACCATGTCAACCAGTTCATCAATTCGGTACCACTTAGGCAGATAGTCAACCATGTCGGCGCCGATGATAAAGTAATAATCCGTATCTGGATTCTTCTCTGTCAAAATCTTCATGGTGTCGTAGGTGTAGGAAATACCCTTGCGCTCCAACTCAATGGTTTCAATGACTAGGCCGTCAATTCCCTCAATTGCCAACTCAAGCATCTTGAGACGATGGTGTTCAGGGATGGTTTCCTTTTTATCAACGTGAGGAGGTTGGTATTCAGGCATGAGCAGAACTTGATCCAGTCCCAACTGTTGCCGTACTTGATCCGCAACAATGAGATGGGCATTGTGAACAGGGTTAAAATTCCCCCCTAAAATCCCAACTTGTTTGCGTTTTTTCTCCTTGATTTCTGGCTCCAACTCTACCTTGGTAAAGGGAGTCAATAGTTCGATTGTCATAGGCTAGTCCCCTTTATTTCTCTATAAAAACAGTTATTTGGAGTTTCGGTCTTAGATTTCTTTGACTTTCTTAGAAATCTTGCGATTTTCTTTCTTGCTAGATTGTTTAAACAAAATCAAGATGCGTCCTATTTTTTGGACTGTATCCACACCGATTTCTTCTTCCAAAATTTCAGCTACTTCGTGGATGTTTTCATCTGTGTTTTGTAAGAGAGTAACCTTGATTAATTCACGCGCATCAAGAGCTTGACGGACGCTGGTTTTGATTTGGTCGTTGAGTCCATTTTTCCCGATTTGGATGATAGGTTTGAGGGTGTGTGCCTGGCTGTTGAGGAAGGCACGTTGTTTTGATGTTAATGACATAATTTTCTTCCTTGTTTTTTGATAGTTATTTTAGGTGGTGAGGGACGGTCGGAACTAATTTTCCAAAGATTTCATCTTTGAAAAATGGATTTCCTGACCTCACAATTGAGCCTTGGTCTCAATTGTGCCCCTTGCCAATCTACAGATTGGCAATCACACCACGGCAATAACTATCGCTATATGAGCTCACTTTGTTCGCTCAGCGATTTTGTTTTAAATAATTGCTTTTCGTGTAACGACGGCGACGCCTTCTGGTGCCCAGACGGCGACTTTTGCTGTGCCTGTTACACGAATCCAGCCTAGGCCTGAGATGACTAGGTCTGTCTTATCTTTAATGGTAAAGACATGCTGGACTAGCCTTGGGAAATCTTCTTTTTCCTTGCTATTTGGTGGTGTCAGAAGAGTTCCCAGGTGCTTATCGTAGAAAGCACTAGCTCCTTCAAGCTTGCTACGATGGAGTTTGAGTTCGTTATCAAAGAAAGCAGTAAATCCTTGCTTTTCTCCTGCTATAAAGTCAAAGCGTCCCAAACCACCTAAAAATAGGGTTTGCTCAGGATTAAGCTGATAGGTCTTAGGCTTGATTTCCTTTTTAGGACTGACATACTTGAGGTTTTTGGCCGTCAAGTAGTGAGCCATCTGGTGGCGGTGGATAATTCCCGGCGTATCGTAAATATAAGATCCGTCGTCAAGCGGAATCTCTATTTTGTCCAAGGTTGTCCCTGGGAAGCGTGAAGTAGTGATGACATTCTGATCACCCGTGATTTCTTGGATAATAGCATTGATTAGAGTTGATTTTCCAACGTTGGTCACACCGACCACATAGACATCGCGGCCCTTACGGTAGTGTTCAATCTTGTCAATGACTTCCTTAATGGCATGTTTATTTTGTGCTGAAGTTAGGACCACATCGACTGGACGAAGACCTTCTTCATAGGCACGTTTCATGAGCCACTGGCTAATCTTACCAGACTTAACTGACTTAGGAAGGATATCTTTTTTATTTCCTACCAAGAGGACATCATTGCCCGAGACGAAACGTGGTAAACCTGGGATGACAGATCCATTAAAATCAAAGATATCAATGACATTGACCACTAAAGCATCACTGTCTCCCACCTCGTGCAAGAGCTTGAGGAAATCATCGTTCGTCAACTGGACATCTGTGATTTCATTGTAGTGGCGGAGACGGAAACAGCGTTGGCAATAGACTTCGCCAGTCTCCAAACCTTTTTCAAGTGCCGACTGGGGGGTAAAACCAAGACCAGCTTTATCTGTCGTCTGAATGGTTGCTCCACAACCAATACAGAGAATTTCTTCCATAGTTAAATTCCTTTTTTATATGTAATCGGTCCGTACTTTTCAGTGATTTTTCTCATAACACGACGCTCACGAGTTCGGTTAATCTGCGTTTTGATTGAGTCATGTTGGACCAAGGGTTTGACTAAAATTGACCGAATCCCTGCACGGTGGGCTGCTCGTATATCTGTCATGAGCTGGTCGCCAACCATGACTACTTCCTTTTTGTCATAGTGGAATTCCTTCATGGCACGGTCAATACCAAATGTGAAGGGCTTCAAGGCCCAGTAAACGTAATCAATCCCAAATTTCTCAACTGCTCGTTGAACGCGTTTTTTGGTGTTATTTGACACTACGATAATGCCAATACCCGCGTCCCGAAGGTCATGTAGCCATTGCTTCATCTCTGGCGTTCCATCAGGGTTGTTCCAAGCAATGAGGGTATTATCCAAATCGACCAAAACAGCCTTGATTCCCTGCGCCTGCAGGCTTGGGACTGTCAGATCATAGACTGCTTCCACAGCAAAATCTGGTATATAATTTTCAATCGCCATTCTGGCTCCTTTTCTTAACTTTTTTTCGCAATTTTCCTTAGTAACAAGGATAAAACAATCCACAAACCTGCACTAGCCAAACTGATATAGAGCCAAGCATGGGGCTCATCTGTTAAAGGTAAGGGAACATTCATTCCGAAAAAGCCTGTCACGACTGACAAAACAGCTAGCAAGACTGAAATGATAGTCAAGGTTGTCAAATTGTCATTCAGATTATTGTTTAGAATATTGTTGTAAGAGGCTGAAAGCTGCTGTAAAATCTGAGAGATTAGGTCTGTCATGGATACCAGCTGATGAGCCTCAATCATGGCATCATCAAACTGTTCTCTCTCAATCTCATCAAAACTACGATACAAGGCATGACCTTGAATATGCTCTAACAAAATCCGATTTTGTTTGGCAGCTGCCGTCAGATAAACCATACCAGTCTCCAAATCAGACAGGGCAAAGAGGTTTTTCTTGGTAGTTCGCTGGCGCAAGAGGTCATTGACCTCATCCCTACTCTTGTCCATCTGCTCAATGACAGGATAGTAGGCATTGCTGATGATTTCCAGACTGGCAAAGAGAAACTTATAAATCGAAAGCGTGTCATGGCTCTCCAGATAACGAGTCATCTGTTCAATGACATAGGCGTTCTTGGTATTACTAATGGTAATCAGGCGACGATGCTCGACGATAAAGGTCATGGGAAAAGTCTCATAGTAGGCCTTGTCCTTTTTTACGTCTAGGACATTATAGATAAAGGTAACCGTCCCACTTTCACGGTGGTAGTCCATGTGGGCGCGCTCGTTTCTATCCAGTGCGTATTCAATGGTTTCCTTGTCCAAACCGTAAATTTCAGAAAGGTCTTCTAGTTTATTCAACTTTCCTAGGTCTAGGTCTATCCAGGTACAACCATTGCCCAACTGCTTTTCTAAAACCATCTTTTCTCCTTATTAAACTCCCTCTATTGTACCACAAATTACTTAAAATAACAGGTCTAGTCTGTGCGTGAGAAATTGCTAACAACTGTGATATTTCGGTTAGGGACAAAGTGAAGGGCTTGCTCCTCGCTACGAAGCTGTGTCGTACGAATTCCCACACTGACAACCTTACCCGATACAGTAATCGGTCCATTTGTCAGAACGACCTCATCTCCCACATCCAGTTGACGTTCAAAGAGGATGAAAAAGCCATTGATGACATCAGACAGAAAGCCTTGGGCTCCCATACCAATCGCTACCCCAGCAATACCAGCTCCAGCCAGCAAACTAGAAACTGGCAAACCTAAAATCGACAAAATGCAGTAGAGTAAAAAGAAATATAGCGTATAATTAAACACATTTTCTAGTAAACGTGAGATGGTTTTTTGGCGTCCGACATCATGACGAGACATTTTTAGAGAAGGTTTGACAATTCTCTGCACCATGGTATGAAGCATTTTTTTAGCAATATAAAATACAATCAAAAGCAGTAAAAGAGAAATGACCTTGGTTAGAATATTCTCGATAATGGTTGTCACATCTAGCTTTTCAATATAAGCCTGAATAAATTTTTGCATATAAAACTCCTTTATTTCATTATACCATATTTTCATCAGTCTCATTCTCCATAAATATTCAAAAAATAGACAGAAAATTCTTGATTTTGTCTATCATTTATACTATAATCATAATCACTACACAAAAAGGAGATTATTATGAAAAGAATCATTCATGCTTGGAATAAGGCAAGCCTTGTCAAGCGTATCTTGATTGGTATGCTTTGTGGGGAATCCTAGGACTGACCCTTCCTAATCTCTCAGGGATTGGGCTACTCGGGGATTTATTCGTTGGAGGTCTAAAAGCTGTTGCTCCTATCCTAGTCTTTGCCCTCGTTGCCAATGCCCTTTCCCAACATCAAAAGGGACAAGATAGCAATATGAAAACTGTTGTTTTCTTGTATATCCTATGATAGGGACTTTCGCCGCTGCTCTTGTAGCTGTACTAGCAAGTTTCATCGTCCCTATTGAAATTACCCTAAATAGTGCCAATACTGAAATTGCACCACCAGATGGGGTTGGGCAGGTTCTCAGCAACCTCTTGCTCAAACTGGTTGACAGCCCAGTCAACGCCCTGTTTACTGCTAACTATATTGGAATCTTATCTTGGGCAGTCATTTTTGGAATCGCTATGAGAGAAGCCAGTAAAAATAGTAAAGAATTGCTAAAAACTATCGCTGACGTGACTTCTAAAATTGTCGAATGGATCATCAATCTGGCTCCATTTGGAAGCCTTGGTCTTGTTTTTAAAACCATTTCTGACAAGGGAGTCGGAAGCCTTGCCAACTACGGTATTTTATTGGTTCTATTAGTAACGACTATGCTTTTTGTTGCCCTTGTGGTCACCCTTTGATTGCCTTCTTCTTTATGAGACGTAATCCTTACCCTCTAGTTTGGAACTGCCTCCGTGTCAGCGGTGTGACAGCCTTTTTCACTCGTAGTTCTGCGGCTAACATTCCTGTCAACATGAAACTCTGCCATGACCTTGGACTCAACCCAGATACCTATTCTGTTTCTATCCCACTCGGTTCTACTATCAATATGGCTGGAGTAGCGATTACCATTAACGTTTTGACCCTTGCTGCAGTTAACACTCTTGGAATTCCTGTTGACTTTGCCACAGCCTTTGTCCTCAGTGTGGTAGCAGCTATCTCAGCCTGTGGTGCTTCAGGTATTGCCGGAGGTTCCCTCCTTCTTATCCCAGTTGCTTGTAGCCTTTTCGGTATTTCTAACGATATTGCCATACAAGTTGTTGGGGTTGGTTTTGTGATTGGTGTCATCCAAGACTCATGTGAAACAGCCCTTAACTCTTCTACAGATGTCCTCTTTACCGCCGTTGCCGAATACGCAGCAACCCGTAAAAAATAACTCATCAAGGCAAGCCTGCTCATGTCTTGTCTTTTACGCTTTTATTCTAACTTATTAGGAAATTCTTATGTCTATTAGCCAACGTACGACCAAGCTCATCTTAGCTACCTGTCTTGCCTGCCTGCTTGCTTATTTTCTCAATCTTTCATCAGCAGTTTCGGCTGGAATTATCGCTCTCTTGAGCCTATCTGATACGCGTAGAAGTACTTTAAAACTGGCTCGCAATCGTCTTTTTTCTATGCTTCTAGCTCTGGCTATCGGTGTTCTAGCTTTTCACTTGAGCGGATTTCATATCTGGAGTCTCGGCCTCTATCTGGCCTTCTACGTTCCTTTAGCCTACAAGATGGGCTGGGAAATTGGCATCACACCAAGCACTGTTTTGGTTAGCCATCTCTTGGTTCAAGAGTCAACCTCTCCAGACCTTCTAGTCAATGAATTCCTTCTCTTTGCTATTGGTACAGGATTTGCCTTGCTTGTTAATCTCTATATGCCTTCACGAGAAGAGGAAATCCAGCACTACCACACGCTGGTGGAAGAAAAGTTAAAAGATATCCTCCAGCGCTTCAAATACTATTTATCCAGAGGAGACGGACGCAACCGAGCACAGCTGGTAGCAGAATTAGACACGCTTTTGAAAGAAGCCCTCAGACTGGTCTATTTGGATCACTCTGACCACCTCTTTCACCAGACCGACTACCATATCCACTACTTTGAGATGAGACAACGACAAAGTCGTATCCTGAGAAACATGGCCCAACAGATTAACACTTGTCACCTTGCCGCCAGTGAAAGCCTGATCTTAGCGCAACTCTTTTCAAAAATTGCAGGTCAACTGAGCCAGACCAATCCTGCTTCTGATTTGCTAGATGAAATTGAACGTTATCTGGAAGTCTTCCGGAACCGCAGTCTGCCCAAGACAAGAGAAGAGTTTGAAACCCGCGCCACCCTTCTTCAACTCCTACGTGAAGCCAAAACCTTCATCCAAGTAAAAGTTGATTTTTACCAAAAATATGGACAGTAAAAAATAAAACCACTAAAAAACAGAGCTTGCCAGCATTCTTGAAAAGTAGTATAATTATTGCATGCGCAATCATCTTGTGACGCAGAGACTGCCCGTTAATGGACTTTCTTCTATTTTATGACTCTAAAAAGAAAGGAGACACTATGACCTATTTGGAAAAATGGTTTGACTTCAATCGGCGTCAGAAAGAAATTGAAAGTCTCTTGGAAGAGACCATTGCCCAACAGAGCGAGCAAAGTCTGACCTTGAAAGAGTTCTACCTGCTCTACTATCTGGACTTGGCTGAAGAAAAATCTCTACGCCAGATTGACCTGCCAGATAAGCTTCATCTGAGCCCGAGCGCAGTTTCTAGGATGGTGGCTCGCTTGGAAGCTAAAAATTGCGGTCTACTCAGTCGCATGTGTTGCCATCAAGATAGACGCTCTAGTTTTATCTGCCTGACAAATGATGGGCAAAAGACACTGGCCTCGCTACAAAAGACTGTCGAAGAAAGCTTGGAAGCAGGTTTGGATTTCTTGATTTAAGATGATTTTAAAAAAAGTTGCGTGCGCAATCATTTTTCTTGACATTCTCTTTTATAAGGAGTAAAATAAAGTTAGCATTAAACAAAGGAGTTTTAAATATGATTGAAATTACCTATATAGATGCCAGCAAGAACGAAAGAACTGTGACTTTCGAGTCTTATGAAGACTTTGAACGTTCGCAACAAGCTTGCCTTATCGGCGTCGCAGACTACTACCCTGTCCAAAAATTAACTTACAAGGGCCATAATTTGGACTACCATGGGACTTATGGAGATATCTTCTTCTATCTCATGAAACAAGATTTAAGCCAATATAACTAAAAAAAGGAGAAATACAATGGCAAAAGCAATTACAGATGCAACATTCGAACAAGAAACAAAAGACGGTTTGGTCTTAGTAGACTTCTGGGCAACTTGGTGTGGTCCATGTCGTATGCAAGGTCCAATCTTGGACAAATTGTCTGAAGAACTTTCAGAAGATGTCTTGAAAATCGTTAAAATGGACGTTGATGAAAATCCAAACACAGCTCGTGCTTTTGGAATCATGTCTATTCCAACTCTTCTCTTCAAAAAAGACGGCCAAGTTGTCAAACAGGTTGCAGGTGTTCACACAGCAGAACAAATCAAGGCCATCATTGCTGAATTGAGCTAATCAAACGAGAGACCAAGTACTTTCTTTGGTCTCTTTTTTCTTGCCCTTTGCCATTTTTCAAAAAATATGCTAGACTATAGCAGATTGAAACTAGAATAGTACACCTCTACTTCTAAAACATTGTTAGAAATCGATTTGACTGTCCTGATCGATTTGTCCTGTTCTTATTTCATTTTACTATATAAGTAGAATATTACGATGTTTGGGATATGCCATCGCTAAAAAAACTCGATTTGGTATTTTTTAGCTCCCTAATGGGAGCTTTTTGCATGCTCTGAACATTTCCCATTTTGGAAGGAGTACTATGAAACGTCAATCAGCCTTGGTCGTCTTTAGTGGTGGTCAAGATTCAACAACCTGCCTTTTCTGGGCCATGCAACACTATGAAACAGTCGAAGCTGTCACCTTTGCCTACGGCCAACGTCATCACCTCGAAATTCAAATTAATAGAGAAATCGCTAAGGAACAGGGCATTCGTCACCATATCCTCGATATGTCTCTGCTGGGACAAATCACTGCTCAGCCAGACTTTGCGACGATTCATATTTCCTACATTCCTGACAAGCTCTGTGTCGAGTCAAAATCCCTCAAACTATATCTATTTAGCTACCGAAACCACGGAGATTTCCACGAAAACTGTATCAACACCATCGGGAAAGACTTGGTCAACTTGCTAGACCCTCGCTATTTAGAAGTCTGGGGGAAATTCACTCCGCGCGGTGGCATTTCAATCGACCCCTACTACAACTACGGTAAGCAAGGAACTAAGTATGAGGGCTTGGCAGAACAACGCCTCTTCCAACACGACCTTTATCCAGAGAAAATTGACAACCGCTAAAGTCATACTCAATGAAAATCAAAGAGCAAACTAGGAAGTTAGCCGCAGGTTACTCAAAGCAGTGTTTGAGGTTGTAGATAGAACTGACGAAGTCAGCTTAAAACACTGTTTTGAGGTTGCAGATAGAACTGACGAAGTCAGTAACCATACCTACGGCAAGGTGAAGCTGACGTGGTTTGAAGAGATTTTCGAAGAGTATCATACGAAAAAGCCCTGTTCCTCAAGATGAGGAGCAAGGCTTTTTGAGTTTCAATTATTCTTCTGTTCCAAGGAAATTTTTTGCAACAAGGGCTGCAAGAACTCCACCAGCGATTGGTGCAAGGATGAAAATCCAAACTTGTTGAAGGGCTGCGCCGCCTACCAAGACAGCTGGTGCCAAGCTACGAGCTGGGTTTACTGAAAGTCCAGTAATGTTCAATCCGACAAGGATCATCGCCATCAAGGACAAACCGATTATCAAACCAGCAATCGCGCCATTTCCTTTACTTTCTGAAGTCACAGTCATGATAACCAAAACAAACAAGAAAGTTGCGATGACTTCAAACAAGAAACCACCAAAGACAGTGACACCGTTTGCCAAAGCATTTTCACCAAGACTAGCAGTTGACATACCTGAATTTGCCAAGAGCAAGAAGACAGCGCCAGAAGCAATAAAAGCTCCGACAACTTGTCCAAGGATGTAGTTTACAAGGTCTTTTGATGACAAACGCTTGTTAACAAACATAGCAATCGAAACAGCTGGGTTCAAGTGAGCACCTGAAACAGTTCCAATTGAGAAAGCTGCGACTACGATTGCCAAACCAAAGGCAAAAGCAATTCCAAGGTGACCAAGGCCATCAAAACCATTTCCAAAAACAACAGCTCCTGTTCCGATGAACACAAGCATGAACGTACCGATTAACTCAGCAACAAATTTTTTCATTTTCTTTCTCCTTTTTTCAAAAACTAGATACTAGTCTATCAAAAGAGGGAAAGGGTTTCAAGAAAATTGCTTGGAAAGTTTTTTGAAAATCTGACTCGCTTTTTCTTAGTATTGAAAAGACTGGATAGCTTCTTTCAAGTCATCTTGTAAACTATTTCTCTGGTCAAGTTGAACATAGACTTCCAACAGACAGGATCTGAAGTTGGAAAATTTATAAAAATCTTCTCTTTCTTCTATCGGAAAGTCAACAGCTTTTATCCAAGAAGCTACTTGCTCTTGCGCTAACTTCCCTTGTAAAATAGGTTCATAGATCACTCTTGCTAAACGCCAATCCTCATCATCTGTAAAGCGAATCGAAACTCTTTTAAATAGTTGGCCAAGTATATCAAATACTTCATGAACTCTGTTTTTAGGAAAGTTGGGATGACAAACCACCTCTGTCAGTAAATCGGCTCCATGTGCAAAAGCATGAACCCAACCATACTGACTTGAAAAACCCGTTGTATCCTTTTCTTTTGAAAGATAATACAAACCTTGATTTAAAAGGACATTACGAATTCCTGCATTTAATTCCTGATAAAAATCGATTGCTGGTTGGCATCTGCAGACAAGAGATTTGCATAAATAAGCGCCCTAAAAGAACGTTCAAGGGTTGACAGGCCTACCTTATCAATATCTTTATCTAACCCTCCATCAGATGAAATCCCTTCAGCAATGAAATGAAATTGTTCCTGTGTAAATAGCTCTTCCTGAATCCCTCTAGCAAAGCTTGTAAAAACAAGGTCATCACGAATTTCTGGAGAAGGATCTCCCAAATGATCAAGTAGCCACTGGATTTCTTCCTGGTTATAACTTGGTTTTTCTTCTGCTATTTTTCTAAGTAACTTTTGATACATGGTCAATACCTCTACATTTCTAGCAACTGTTCAAAAAGCTGTCCTTAAATGACTTTAGCAATTTGTAAAATTAAGTTAAAGAGAAAAAGACATTTATATTCAGAGAAACAGCACATTTCTGAAAGGATACATAAATGATTTATTCCATATTACCACAAATGAACTTGTAATGATAGAACTTTATCACAAAAATCACATTTCTGTCTCAAAAATTGCGAAAAACTAGTTATAATAAAGTGAAATAAAAACTATACAAATTGATTAGGGAATTTAAAACAATTTCTAACAATATTTTAAAAACTGAACCGTACTATTTCAACTTCCATAAATTACAATATTGATAGGCACAGTTCCCATACCTGTCCAAATTCGAATAACGTTTAGTATAAATTAGAATATGACTACAACATCACAAATAATTAGACTATCTATAATATCTACGATGTAACATATACATAGGAAGCACCGTTATCAAGAGCGCCAAGGCTATCAACCAGATAAGATGAAGATACAAACCTGTCACCTCACCTCCCCATATAATACGAATCATGCGGGTAGCGTGATACAAGGGAGAAAACCAAGTCAAATCACCAAGTATTGGGGGCAAGGAAGTAATGGGAAAGAAGGTATCTGAAAACATATAAAGAGGACGGATTACCAAAACATTGTAGTAATTCAGAAATTCCCTAGACGGTGCCAAGTAGGTAAAGATTAGTCCTAAAACACCAAACAAATAACCCACTATAAATAAAATCAGAGGAATCAATAACATCAAGACATGAAAATGCGCTGTGATAAGCATGGAAATCAGCCAAAAAATCCCACCGAAAATCACTGCACGAATACCTGCCCAGATAGCCTGACCCACCACAATATCACTCGTATTGATTGGCGTCATCAACATAGCATCATAAGTCTTTTCAATCTTATACTGGATAAAGGCATTGACCGTTGTTTCTGCGGTGGCCGCAGACATGGCAGTCGCAGCAATTAAACCTGTAATGACAAAATCACGGTAGAGCATACCGTTAACATGCGTCAAGTAGGCACCAACTCCAAATCCCATTGCTAAAAGATAAAAGAGGGGGTCGATAAGGTTGGGGACAATTGAAATTTTAAATAAATTTCTAAAACTCATGTAGTTGCGTACCACAACGTGTCCGATGGACTGAAATGATAACTTAAACATGCAAGTCCTCCTTCTCTGTCCCAGTCAACCCCAAAAAAAGCGTCTCAAGGTTGTCAGCATCATACTTGATGAGCAAGTCTTCTACAGTTCCTTCTTCTTTGATAGTCCCTTGGTGGAGCATCAGCACCCTATCTGTCAAATATTCAATCTCATTCATATAGTGGGAAGTAATAATGATAGAAACACCTAATTCCTTCAACTCCAAAAGTTTATCCCAAATAATATTGCGGGATTGAATGTCTAAACCAACTGTCGGTTCATCTAAAATGATAATATCAGGCCGATTGATGAGAGCTCTTGCCAAGACAAGACGTCGTCGCATCCCACCCGACAGCTGATTCACCATCTTTTGCGCATGTTTGCTCAGTTGAACAAAATCCAAGAGAGAATCGATTCTCTTCCTAAGTTCGACAGATGAGATACCATAACATAGACCGTGAGCAAAAAGATTATCATAAACATTCAAGGTCATATCCAGCATATCCTCCTGCCCTACAATACCCAGACAAGATTTACTCTTACGACGATTGGTTTCAATATTTTGCCCCAAGATATCAATCTCTCCTGAGGAAATTGAGGTCAGTGAGTAAATCATCTTTAAAGTGGATGTTTTGCCAGCACCGTTGATTCCCAAGATACCCAAACACTCTCCTTCTCCCAATTCAAAGCTAATTCCCTTGACAGCTTCATAAGAACCATATTGCTTTTTTAGATTTTTAACACTTAACTTCTTCACTCTTTCTTTCCCCCACAAATAGAGCATGTTCGATACTTTGTTAATTCATCTCACTTTTGAAAAAATGTTGAGAATGTAATCTTAAGATTAACGTCCTTCAACTGTGGATACTGCTGCAATTACTTTTGTAATTTTACCTCCATTTAAACTCAGACAATAAAATTTAAAATATTCTCTAGTAAAACATTTTTAAAATCTATTTTTCTTGTGCTTTAATTATAGTATAATAAAAGATAGAAAATAATCGATATATGAAATTTGGAGAAAATTTTTATGGAACCAGATATTTTCATCATCACAAAACTCTTATCAGACCCTTCTCGGATGCACATTTTAGATATTCTAATGGATGGAAAAGCTCACACGGTTAACGAAATTGCCAGCTTTACCAAAATCAAGCAACATACTGTCAGCTATCACCTCAAATTACTTACCGAAGCGCAGGTAACCACTCTACAAACCTATGGACGTTTTCATTATTATTCTTTAAAAAGTGCTGCCATTGCAGAAATGCTGGAATTTCTCAGCTTCTACTCTCCTCAGCGTGATGTCAAAAGTTATAAACAACACATTCACAAAAAGGAATTAAAGGTCGCTCGCACCTGCTATGACCATATTGCTGGTGAGCTTGGCATTTCCATTACCAATTATCTCTTGCAAGAAAATCTCCTCAGCGAATCAGAAAAAGACTTCCAACTCACTGAAGCTGGGAAGTCTTATTTCCAAAGAAAATTACACATTGATACGGATGAATTGAAAAAGAAAAAACGGAAATTTTGCCCTAAATGTTTGGATTGGAGCGAACGTAAAAATCATGTCGGCGGAGCTCTCGGCAATGCTCTTTTAGAATTTTTCAGTGAAAAACAATTGGTCATCCCTGCACAAACGCCACGTTCACTTACCATTACAGAGAAGGGCAAAGAATTCCTCGAAAAGGAATGGGGGATTTAAACATGGACTTTTAAGCAAATAACTGTCCATACCCATTCTATAACAACCTCTCTATCCCCTTACTCCCCCAACTCAGCACTGTAGGCGATAATCTGGTCAACTGTGTCAGACAAGAATTGGATGGTATCACGGAGTGGTTTGTCTGTTGAAATATCAGCACCGATAATCATGGCTGACTCAAGTGGTGTCTTGCTACCACCTGATTTGAGGAGATTAAGCCAGTCTTCAGCTCCAGTTTCTGAGTTTTTAAGATGAAGGTAACCAGCTGTCGAGATGACTAGTCCTGCTGAGTAGGTGTAACTATACAAGCCCATATAGTAGTGAGCTTGGCGCATCCAAGTCAAAGCTGCATCATCATCAATTTCAATAGCATCTCCCCAGAAATCTGTCAAAACTTCCTTCATAATGCTGTTGAGTTTGCTTGCTCCAAAGGTCTCCCCTTCTTCAATCAATGTATACACCTTACGCTGGAAGGCTGCTTCCAAGAGGTGGGTGATAAAGTTATGGAAGTAGGTGTCTGTCAAGCGATGAGCCAGAGCGAAGCGTTTTTGACGTGGGTCATTAGACTGGTTCTCCAAGTAATCACTGAGTAGCAATTCATTGAAGGTTGACGGTGCTTCAACATAGTAGGTCGACATATGGGCATTGAAGTAACTTTGATGATTGTCTGAAAAGATGAATTGACCAGAATGCCCGATTTCATGAATCAAGGTATAGACATCGCTCAAACGGCCTGTCCAGCTCATGAGTACATAAGGGTGTACGCGATATGGGTCCGCCGCATAACCACCGGAATCCTTGCCACTGTTAGCAGCAAAGTCCACCCAGCGCTCTTCTTGGTAACGAGCAACTTCCTGACAATATTCTTGCCCCAAAGGTTCTACCGACTTCATGACCAAATCATAGGCATCGTCAATAGTCACTTCAGGATTCAGGGCGCTGTCCAAGTCCAATTTCCAGTCTGCAAAGGTCATCTTTTCAAGACCATTTACCTTGGCAACATGCTTGAGGTATCTCTGAGCGACTGGTGCAAAGTCCTTCATGATGAGGTCAATCTGGCGATCAAACATGACACGGTCCACTTCTTGTTCAGCTAGAAGATAATCAAAGACAGAGTCGTATCCCTTCATATCAGCCAAGAGTTTTTCAGACTTGACCTGAGCCAGATAGGCTGCTGCAGCCGTATTTTGGTGCTTACGAAGTCCCTCTGAGAAGGAACGGAAGGATTTCTCACGAACCTCGGCATCCTCGTGATTTTGGTAGAAATTCTCATAGGTGACAAAGCTGTTTTTGTAGGTCTTGCCATGGGCTTCAAAGTCAGCCATTTCAAAATCCCCAGCTCGCATCTTAGTATAAATGTCCTGCGGACTATAGAAAACTTCACCGAGATTGGTCAAGGCCTTCTCCACATCAGCCCCTAGATAGTGGGCTTTTTTGATTTTGGCCTGACGAATAGCTGCCGTCAAGTGAGGCAATTCACCCAAACGGTCCAAGACTTCCTCGTCTGCTACCACCAAGGCATCGTCAAAGAAGGTCAAGGCTACGCTGGCATCTGTTTCAAATTCCATCCCAGCTTGGGCAATATTGGCAAATTCGTCATTGCTATAGTCCGTCGTCTGAGGCATAAAACCATAGTTGCCAATATGGCTCATCTGAATGTAGATCTGTTCCAATTCCGCAAAGGCCTTCTCGAAATCCTCAAAAGTGTGAAGATTGCCCTTGTAATCACGGCTAAACTGGTTGATGTCTTCGCGAGCTTTCTCGATTGCACGCAAGAAATCCTCACGGTCTTGGTATAGGGCTGTTAAGTCCCAGAGTTCCTTCTCTGGAAATTCTGAACGGTGTTTTTGTTCCATTTTCTTCCTCTTATTTCTCTAATTCTACTAAAACACTAAGGGCTGATAAGGCGTAAAGCGGTGCTGTTTCTGCTCGCAAAATACGAGGACCTAGGCCTACCAAAACGGCTCCCTTAGCTTCAAAACTTTCGATTTCTGCAGGTGAGAGACCGCCTTCTGGTCCAAAGATAAAGAGCAGTTTGGCTCCTGTTTCAAGACCAGAGACCGCTTGTAAGAGCGCAGCGGCTTCTCCTTCTTTAGCTGATTCTTCATAGGCTACTATGATAGAGTCAAACTGGTCCAGCTGAGCTAGAAAATCTGCTTTTTTCTCGAAAAGTTTAATACTTGGTACAATATTACGCTTGCTTTGCTCGGCTGCTCCAAGGGCAATTTTTTCTAGTTTTTCAACTTTTTTACCCAATTTCTTGCCATCCCACTTGGCAACTGACCAGTCTGCAGGAAAGGCCCAGATTTGGCTAGCCCCCAGTTCGGTTACTTTTTGAGCGATGAACTCCAGCTTGTCTCCCTTGGGAAATCCAGATGCGATGGTCACTTGGACTGGTAGTTCCACATTGTCATTTAATTCTTGGACCAACTCAAACTGACGATTTTCCATATCCAGCACGCGCGCCAAGCGCTTGATGCCATCATCAAAGACTAAGGTAACCTCATCCTCTTCTTTCAAGCGCATAACCTGAAACATATGCTTACTGGTTTCCTTGTCCTCGATAGTGACAGGAGAGATAGCACTGCCTTTTACAAAATACTGCTGCATGCTAGCCTCCAATCACACCAGAGATATCCTTGGTTTTCTTAAAGACACAGGTATTCCATTCCCCTTGAACCATGTGAGTTTCGAGGAAAAATCCAGCTGATTCAGCCGACTCGCGCACCATGTCCCACTTATCCTTGATAATGCCACTCATGATCAGGTAGCCTTCGTCCTTGACCAAACGATAGGCATCGTCTATTAGATGAATGAGGATATCCGCCAAGATATTAGCCACGATGACATCTGCTTCAATCTCAACTCCCTTAAGCAAGTCTCCTGCTGCTACATGGATATTTTCCATACCAGTGTTGAGCTCAATATTTTCCTGAGCGACACGAACCGCCACATCATCCAAGTCATAGGCGAAAATCTCCTTGGCACCTAGGAGTGAGCTTGCAATAGAAAGAACCCCTGAACCAGTCCCTACATCTAGCACTGTTTCGCCACCACGAAGAACCTGTTCCAAGGCAAAGAGGCTCATCTTGGTTGTTGGGTGGGTCCCTGTCCCAAAGGCCATACCAGGATCCAGCTTGATAATCTTTTCTCCTGCTGTTGCCTCATAGTCCGTCCATGACGGTACGATGGTCAGGTCATGGGTGATGCGTGCCGGTTCATAATACTTCTTCCAGTTGTCAGCCCAGTCTTCCTCAGCCAAGGCAGTCGTGCCCATCTTGACTTCTCCTAGGTCCATAAAGTCGGTCAATTCTGCCAGACGAGCCTGCAAATCCGCTTCAACTGCTGCTACATCAACCGTTTCAGGGTAGTAGGCGGTCACTACGATTTCTTCCTGTTGCTCCACCTCTGGGAAAATTTCACCGAATCGGTCCACATTTCCCACATAGTCCATGCTGTCTTCAATTGCTACCCCTTGGGCACCTAACTCAATCAAGAGATTGGAAACCAACTCCTCTCCCTCACGCTTCACTGTAACTTTTAACTCTTGCCATGTTTCCATTATTAAGATACCAAGCCCGTAAAACACAAAGCCAAAATAGGAAACTCTCTGAAGACGTTTGTGTCTAAGAGAAGTTTATCTTTTTGGCACCGTGTTTAGGGCGGGTTCAGTTTAGAAATTTAACCGAACCATCCTTTCTATTTCTCTATCAATTTTTTCATGTAGACCATATCCATGCCTTCTTTTTCAGCCTCAATGTGGATTTGACGATAGCCGTTTTTCTCGTAAAAAGCAACCATGCCTGCATCCTGTAACACCGTACACAAATCCCATTGTGTGATGGTTGGAAATTCTTTTTCCAGTAAGCTTAAACCTTTAGATCCATACCCTTTTCCTTGATACTGAGGCAAAATCGCTGCCGTTCCCAACCAAGCTTTCGTTAACTCGGCATTGGTCTGAACTCGTAAAAATCCGATGTTTTCTTCATCTTCTTTTACAAAGTAGTAATAGCTATTGGGACGCTCGACTAATTTCCACTTAATTCGTTCGCAGTCCTCGAGATAAGGGTCATATTCATCATGGTATTTTTCATAAACAGCCTTAAAGCTGGCTCTCTGAATTGCAATAATAGTTTCTAAATCCTCTGCTCCCGCTCGAACAAGTGTTATCATAAACTTTCCTCCAAATAATCTCTCAATCTTCCCTGCAACTGAGGCACTGCCTGTTTAGAATTGAGAAATTCCTCAATAGGCATCAATTTATAGCCCTGTCCTTCATCTCCGAAGATGATATTGTCAAATTGTTCTTGTCTTAGCTGACCAACCATAAAGACCGATTTCTTGCCTTTAAAAATTACGCTAGGATAAATCTTGCTCCAAAGCAGACAGTCTTCATCTAAATGAATTCCCAGTTCCTCATAAACTTCACGCCGAGCGCATTCAAAAGGGCTTTCGTCCCCTTCACGGCCACCACCTGGCAACTCCCACATGTTGGGACAAGGGATATCGTCCTTGTCATCACGCAAAATCGTCAGTAGCTTATCCCCACAAAAGAGGGCAATCTTGCAACCTTGGAAATCAGAAATCTCTATTTCCATATTAGACTCCTTCGGCTAATTCCTTTTCCAGCTCTGCTAACAAGTTTTCATAATAGCGTTTCTCGTCCCTCAACATTCGACTACTATCCATTTTCTGTCTAGCAATCTTGAGAGCCTTACGAGTTCGATCTACATCTTTCTTCACCTTTAATTGATACCAGGCTTGTATCACTTGAAGATTGGACAGTTTGAGAGACAGAAACGATTTGACCTGTCGAATACTAGCATATTGCTCCGCTTGCTCAAAATCTCCTTCCAACAAGGCGATATGAAGTAGGGATAGTTGGGCAACTGTCTGCATCATCGGAGTAGTTGTCCTCTCAAGTAATGCTTGAAACTGCTGTTTAGCTACTTCTTCCTTCCCTTCCAAAATGGAAACTTCACCTTGCATACCTAATACACCATCCGCAAAACTCCCTCGTGCATCCTCAGGAACTGCTTGAACAAAGTCTTTCAAATCATATTCTTGAGGAGCCAGCAAAGTTTGAGCAGAATGTCTCAATACCAGGTAGGCGTATTTGGTATTTTCAGGGTGTTGTAGTAATTCCCAAATTTTTGCTCCATCGGTGATGCCGACTGGTAAAATGTTATTTAGGAAGAAAGATAAATTAAGAAAAATCCAAGTCCCTGCAAAATACCAGCTTCTTGTCAAAAATCCAAACAATATCGCCAATAATATCAAGCCGAGATGAACCATCAAGCCTCCTGAAAGCATCAGGATGATTCTTTGATCGCTTTCATCCTCTTTTAAACCAATGTATTGAGCACCAACATTTTTCAGAATGGCTGTTCTACTAAGATGAAACCTGCCTGACTTTTTTGTCAAAATAAAATGTCCTAATCCAAAAGCCACCAGCTGATAGCCTGTCAAGTAGCCACAAAAAGCATGACCCAGCTCATGAAGAATAAAGATTAAATACATGCTTAGAAGAGCGAAGGCATAACCAAAAGTAAAGGCTAAAACTGCGGAATACCCCAACTCTGCAAATGCGATTGTTCCACAAGCAAAAGCTAGCATAATAAAGACAACAGCTAGCACATAAACCAAATAAGTCCCAATTTTCTTCATAACACCTCCAACCAACTCCTAGTATTTTGGATAAGGGTAAAATTCTCCCTCTTCCAAGCCAACTTTTCCTTCTTCAAAGACTTCTTGATTCCATTCCATAACAAATTCCTCTGCTTCTGGATCTTCCAAAAAGTCCATGAGGGCATCTAGCCCAACCTCAGCAGTATCTTTAAGAAAAAGCGCAAAATAAGCTAAAAATTCACGGGAAAATCCTTTTTTAGGCAGGTAAGGAATAACAGTCAAATAGTCTTCCTCATTGACTGTTGACTTGGCAGGATTGTAGAAAAGGACCGCTTCCTCAAAAAGAATGTCATCTGATGAAACCTCTCCGTCTTCATCCACCATCTCCACACCTGCAGCATTTTGCGCTTCCAATAGAAAACTCACTTCTACCGCATGGTTGCGTTTGTCCCAGCTAATCTCAAAGTCAAAGGGAAAGTTCTTGTCCAACTCTTCCTCTAAAACATCTAAAAATCCGTATGTTGCCATTTTGTCCTCTTTCTATGCGACTCTTTAATCGCCCCGATTGCTCGGAAATATGCTAAAATAGATACTACCATCTTACCACAAAATTATTTTATGTCCTAATTATACCATATTACCTCATTTAAACCCTTGGTATCAGTGATTTTCTTAAAAGTCTGATTTCTTCATTTCTCATAAAAATCAATATAAAAAGCCCTCGAAAGGGCTAATAAATCTATAAAATCAATAGGCGAGTAACTAGCACAAGTGGACGTGCTTTTTTATTGACTATTACCACGATACCACGCTTAATCTTAGGCTTGAACTTTCTTATCTGCAATAGCGTCTGTCAAAGTCTGAGAAAAGTTAAGTCCCATTTCTCGTCCCAACTTATCTGCCCATTTTGGTATAGTCAAAGTCTTTTTAATGGGTTCCTGACTTCCTAGGTATTCTGATACATCAACAGATACCATAGAAACAAAAGATTTATCAAGGTCATAGGTTGACACGAAATCTTCATCATCTTTAAAAGGATCATTATCAATTAAAGACAAGCTATTGATATCTGATGGCTGAGGTAACTCTCCATCACTCTCTATCAAATCTGCAACAGTTATCCCTAGCCACTCCGACCCCATAGCCAAAGCCTCAGAAATCCCCTCTCCTTGTGTAGCTGAGTATTCAAAATCTGGGAAATGGACAAAATAAGTCGCTTCTGTTCCGTCTGTGTCGTCATAATAAAATAAAGCTGGATACGTAACTAACATTTCACTACCTCCATATCAAAAAACAGGGGCTGAATTTTACAACCCAGCTTGCTTTCTTATCCCTCTTTCAGTGTACTTATTCAGCTCACCATGAGGGATTGTGATAAGTCTTTCCCCTTGCTTCTCCATTTTAATATGGGAGCCTTTACCGCCTCTAGTCTTTATCCAACCATGGGCCGTAAGGAGTTTAACCATCTCTTTTTGTGTCATAGGCATAGCGCTTTTACCTCCTGACAACACCATTATAACACGTGTTACACGTATTGTAAAGGAGTGATACTTATTATTCTATTATACATAAAAGCCCCTAGATGTGGTTCTAAGGGAAGCCAATTTATTCAGACCTATTTTTCTAATGAGTAGTAAAAACTGCTTCTTTATCGAGCAATTCATCATCTGTATAGTCAATTGTAAAAGTATCTCGATCTAAGACAGATTGAGGCGGAGTTGAATGAATCATAGGAACACTGCGTACTCTATATTTTTTATCTCCAATTTTTACAAACTGATACTCTTCGAAAATCAAATTCAAACCACGTCAACGTCGCCTTACCGTACTCAAGTACAGCCTGCGGCTAGTTTCCTAGTTTGCTCTTTGATTTTCATTGAGTATGATTAACTCTCAAGTCTTCGAAATCAGGATTTTCAACAGTTATTACAAGGATGCGATTTACTACTTCAAAAACATCAATTATTCTATTTTTCATATTTTTTCAACCCATTATTAGAATAAACTTCTTGGTAAGCAAAATCAAGTTTAGATTTAATGTTTTCGTACAAATCTAAAATCTCTTTTGGAGTATCTTCCCGGAAGAAAAGTTTTCTTTTCCCTGAAATAACTTGATCACTAAGAACCCAATGACGAATTTGTTTTGTAAAAATCAAAATTTCCTGACTTGGTCCATCATTTCCATTGCTTATCACCTCTCTTTTCATTATAGTTCATACAATGACATTCAGCAATATTATTTCTCAAGTCAGCACTTCCACTTCTTTAGGCTCAACTATCCTATTTTGAGCTTTAAGGAAAATCAAATCTCTCATGCTGATACCTCTCCTCATTAAATTAAATAGTAAAAAAGATTCTATCTCACTCCCTGATTATTACAAAACCATTGAAATATCACAACTAATAGGCTAGAATGGACATAGTAAGATATAGTAGATGAGTCATTCTACTCAAATCCACGTTAGAAAGGACTGCTATGCCAGACAATCTCGCGCTTCGCATGCGCCCTAAAACCATCGACCAGGTCATCGGTCAGGAGCATCTGGTCGGACCTGGAAAAATCATCCGCCGCATGGTGGAAGCCAACCGCCTGTCCTCCATGATTCTATATGGCCCTCCGGGAATCGGCAAAACCAGTATTGCCTCTGCCATCGCTGGAACGACCAAGTATGCCTTTCGAACTTTCAATGCGACAGTTGATAGTAAAAAGCGACTGCAAGAAATCTCGGAAGAAGCTAAATTTTCTGGTGGTCTCGTCCTATTGCTAGACGAAATTCATCGACTAGATAAGACCAAGCAAGACTTCCTCTTGCCTCTCTTGGAAAGTGGACTGGTCATCATGATTGGAGCAACAACTGAAAATCCTTTCTTTTCCGTCACTCCTGCCATTCGTAGCCGTGTTCAAATTTTTGAGTTGGAACCTCTGTCTAACCAAGACGTCAAAGAGGCCCTGCAGATAGCTCTAAGTAACCCTGAACGTGGTTTTGATTTTCCAATAGAACTAGATGAGGATGCGCTGGATTTCATCGCAACCTCTACAAACGGAGACCTTCGCTCTGCCTTTAACTCACTGGACTTGGCTGTTCTCTCTACCCCTGAGAATGACGAGGGCATTCACCACATCACCTTAGACATCATGGAAAATAGTCTTCAGAGAAGCTACATCACTATGGACAAGGATGGAGACGGTCACTATGATGTTCTATCTGCCCTGCAAAAGTCTATTCGTGGCTCAGATGTGGATGCCAGTCTCCACTATACTGCCCGCTTGATTGAGGCTGGGGATCTGCCTAGTCTCGCTCGTCGCTTGACTGTTATCGCCTATGAAGATATCGGCTTAGCCAATCCTGAGGCCCAGATTCATACCGTGACTGCTCTGGATGCTGCCCAGAAGATTGGGTTCCCAGAAGCCCGCATTCTCATTGCCAATGTCGTGATTGATTTGGCCCTTTCTCCAAAATCCAACTCAGCCTATGTAGCTATGGATAAGGCACTTGCTGACCTCAAAACATCAGGGCACTTGCCTATTCCGCGACACCTGCGTGATGGGCACTACAGTGGAAGCAAGGAACTGGGGAATGCCCAAGACTATCTCTATCCACACAACTATCCTGGAAATTGGGTCAAGCAAGACTATCTGCCAGAAAAAATTCGTAATCATCACTATTTCCAAGCAGAAGATACTGGTAAATATGAACGGGCTTTGGCTCAAAGAAAGGAAGCTATCGACCATTTGCGAAAAATCTGAAATCCTTTTCAAAAAATTGCACTTTCCTCTTGATTTTTTTTGAAAAAGTGGTATCATATAAATATAGAAACGCTGTGGTGTACGACTTCACACTTAAGTGTTGACCGACTATTTTTTGTATTATTAGGGAAACAAAAGTCTTCTAACAGCATGTAGGCCGTCTCACACGGAAACAGCTTCAGTTAGAGCGAGTTGCCCACCTGCTTAATTGCGCGGGTTCAATACAAACCGTGAAGTTTCGGCACCAATACAGCTTTTTTCTTTGCCTCCTTAGCTCAGCTGGCAGAGCAGCGGACTCTTAATCCGTGGGTCACAGGTTCGATCCCTGTAGGGGGCATCTACATACAACAGGAAAAGCCTTATAATATAGGGCTTTTTTTGCTTTCCTTTTAAAAATTGTCGTGCAATTTGCCGTGTTTTTACAACAAACTTTTCACAGCCATAAACTCCTCACTAATTTTTCCTCCAAGGTGTGACCATAAACGTCAATCAACATGGAGATATCTTTATGTCCTAAAATTTTCGCTATAACTCCCAAATCAATATTATTATGCCATAAATAACTACCATAAGTGTGTCTAGCTCCTTTGGTAGTAATCAATGGAAAAATTTGCAATTCCTTCAACATTACTTTTATAGCTTTATTGACTGTTGCAATATCTGGAACATCGTAGACATAGCCAAAATGCTGAAAAATCAAATTATTTTCATTATCAATATTTAATTCTTTATTTGTTTTTAATTGCAATATTTTCAATGTTTTTAACAAGGAAAGCATATCTGAAGTAATAGGAACTAATCTTATTGAAGTATTGTTTTTGGGTGGAGTAAACTTATGAATAGCGGTGTTGTAACGACGATAAGTTTTAAGTTGCTCATTAAGCTCGTCAACTTCATCCCAAGTTAGAGCAATCAATTCGGAGAAACGCATGCCAGTTTTAAAAAGGAAATAAATTACATACGGTACAATAGATTTCTGATAATCAAACTTATTTTTCAAATATACTAAAACTTTTTGATAATCTGACTCAGTATGTAAATACTTTTCCTCAACCTTTTGTCCACTCTTAGAAGAGAACAACTCAACATAAGCAGTAAAATCCTCTATTATCACCTTATCAGCAATAGCCATCTGTATACTTGCCTGAATACTAGAATTCAATCTTCCTAAGAAATTTCTCGATACAGTCTCTCCATACTTATTCATAATTTTTTGATACTCGCTAGGCTTAATTTGTGATACAGGCTTATTTCCAAATAACCTTTCGATGACCTTCTTTCTCATAAGATATTTTTTTTTAGTAACTACACTTCTATTGCTAGGTAAAATTTTTAAATCAAGCCATTCATTATAAAGCTCCGATAAAGTCATACTAGAGCTTAAGACACTCCCAGTATTTAACTTATGAAGAACTTTCTCCGCTTCTATTTTAGCTTCTCGTTTTGTTTTAAATCCGCTTTTATGGAGTAGGCTCTTGCTTCTTTCACGTATAGAAAAAGACCAAAATCTTTTCTTCCCACGCTGTTTATACTCGATATAAGCCATTTCAAAATTCCATTCCCAACAACTCTTTCACAACACTTTTTGGAACAACCATCAAACGTTTGCGATTATAAAATGTATAGCCTCGTGATACAAGTAATTCTCTCGCCTGATGGATAATAGCATTTGCTGTTGATGGTCTATAGCCCATGGAAATCAAATCCTTATTAGAAATCGTATCTTTCATACTTTCCCCTCTTATTATTCTTAGTTTATTGTTAACTTTGGAATATCGCCTTGTAACATAGAATTCATAAACTCAAAAAAATTTATCAGACAAGGCTCTTGATTAAAGATTTCAACAAAATCTAAAGCATTTTGAAAAAAGACATTCAAATTAACTTCAGAGATACTTTCGGCAAGTTTTTTATACTTAGCTACCGTTCGTTTATCAGATTCTGCAAATAATTCAGGTTTATTACGAAGAGCGAAAAGATAAATCTTCTCATTAACTCCTAAATTATTAAATTCTAAGCCTTTGAAATTTTCAATATACACTGGAATTTTAGCTAAGAATGGTAATCCATTTTTTAATTCTTTTTTTATGTTGCCTTCATTGTAGAATTTATACTCAATCCTCCATAGATTATCATATTGCTGATAAATTTCTATTTCTGCCATATCTCCACTATCCATACGTTCTTTAAGTTTATTATAAGCAGTTAGATGATAATTACCTTTAGGAGCACCAAAATCCATAGTCTCAAGTTTCATCCCCTTATAAATAGGACGATACATTACTTTTGGCCAATTTACACGTAAAGCAGATAAATCTCGCTCAAAATCATAGGCTAAATGAAAAGTAGAGATTGCGATGTTAAACATGTACGGAAACATTCTATGAAAGACAATTAAAAAATTCTTTTTTGAAACTTTTGAAGGAGTAAATTCAATCTTTAAAGGTCTTTTGTTCATCTTAATCGACGCAACGGGGGTATACTCGATATACCAATTCTCTTTTTCATCATTAAAGAATTGCCCTTTATAACTAGCTAGTTCACCATTTCTATTTAAATTCGGCTCAACTACACCGAAATAATCATATAAGGTAAAGTTCCCACTAAGAATCTCAGAATGAAATTCCTCGCTAACTTCAGCGGTCAAACTTAGCTTATCCAATTTCAGACCGATAAACCCATACTTCAGAGATACTTCCTCTTGAAATTTAGAGTAACTCTTATTAGACATTTGATGTATCGTTATCGGGCTATTAGAAGGGGCCCGATTTAAAACTTCTTTATTCATGAAATTTCTCCTTCAAAAAACAAAACATTCTATATACTTAAATTTTAGGGCAAGACTGCCGTTCCACTGACCACGCTCCACTTGCCAGCAAAGCTGGCAGGTCCAGCCTTACCCTAAATATAAATTATTTAATTTTTGAAAATTCAACTAATTCGGAAAAACTCCCGATTTTTCTACATTGAGTCACCTCATATTGGGCATTTTGACCAAATGAAGCATTATTAATCACTTCAACCTCATAAAGGCCTGGAGCAGAGAAAACAGCTCCAAATTTGGATTTATCGAAATGCATACCTAGGTCACTCCAACAATCATTAAGGGTGGAGACTTTTATCCAGCCTCGTTCTTTCTTAGTAGAAATAGCTAGAACAACAACAGTTTCTTTCATAGTTAAAAAATCCTTCCTTATTTAAAATAATATACAGCTTTTAACGTCAATCAGTATTGGACATAAATACATTTATTCGAACGTTCGTTCGAACCGGCCTTGTTGTTCGCCGGCTGCACAATGGCATTTTGAAAATGAATAAAAGAATTTTATTCATCTTCAAAACGCTTAAGATTCTCACACACCACAGATGTGTTTTAAAATCATAATATTCAATCCCTCTATTCCAGCTCGTCAACGATAAACATGTGAGCCATATTCATTGCTTTTAGCAACGCCTTATATGGATTGGTATCAGATTCATAATCCTTCATTACATTTACATCTCCTAGCTTCACAAGTATTTCTATCTCATACATCCTCATCTTCATCCTTCATATAATCTTTGGCAGCCCACTCCCACACAGGAAGTATCACCTCAAACACATCTCTATCAAACATCGGGGAATGGAATTCCTTGGGAGGCTCTCTATCTGTAGAGTAAAGCCCAACTCCTTTATCCTTCTTAACTTTGGGTACATCTGTTGTGCCAAACATCATCTGGCTAGATTCGCGAGTTGGGGCTCCAAGAAATATAGCATTGACAAGCTGTTCTCTAATATTGGTAGAAAGACTATCGGAACGGGGTTGTTGCATAACAATACAAACCCCCATAGATAGAGACCTTGCTTTTTGAGCAACGATAGCAACCATATTTTCAAAATCTTTTTTAGCTTTACTATCCATCGAAGCAACTAATGAACTATATTCTTCTATTACCAAAAGTAAAGGAGGAAGGCCGAGGTCTATTCCAATACTATCAAATAAATCACTTTTGTTATAAATTTCCATCCGCCTATTCATCTCGTTAATGTAGTGACGCACGATTCTAAAGGCATCCTCATTAGTTGTTCCATAATTTTCTACTGGAAGACCAGAAAGTTTTGATAATTTATAAATATCTGAAAGTTTTGGATCAATCACATATATTTTTGCATGTCTCCCATTTACGGTCTGAGATATGAAACGAGTCAAGTAATAATATGTAAAGAATGATTTCCCAGCACCTGACGCGCCCGAGATAAGCATTGAAAAGTTTTTTCTCAAATCGATAATAAAATCATCATAGATTTTAATTTTCAAACTATTATCTTCTTCCAGAGGGAGAGAGGTAATATGTAAACGTTCAGGCTGTTTGTATACAAAAACATATTCAACATGAGTAGCATAAATTTCTTTAGACGATAGGCTTATTCCCAAAGTACTAGATAGGAAAACGTCTAAAGTCTCCATCTCTTTCGTAAATTCATCACCAGACTTTAATGCTTGGACTACAATTGAAACATCATTCAATTGGTAATTAAATTTAGCTGAACGAAGAATAGCGCCATCTTTTGTTGCTGTAAAAAGAAAGGAATTTCTGCGAAGCATAAATAGAAGGTTTTCTCTGACAATTAACAGCGGTTCAATCTGCTGAGCCCATCCCTTGATTTTTCTTTCAACATACAAAATTATAATTAGTTCAGCAGATAATGTAAACATTTGAAGAAACCATCCCTTAAAAAGAATACAACTAGAAAGAGACAATATGCTCAAAAATCCTATAGTAAACCAGCGAATACTTCTCAATTTAGATGTATTTAAAAAGTAGTGCTCAGACAAAGAAGCCGTTTGTTTAATTTGAAACATCTTATACCTATCTAAATTTTTTTATAAAATCCTTGATAATAATAATTAAAATTCTTAATTTAATTTTAAAAAAATAGAAGACAAAAATAAATAAAAACGGGGTAGCAAAAATTGAGCAAAGTAGGGACATGCCTTCTCCAACAGGAGTAAACACAAAAACAGAGCATGCCATCAATATTATAGTGATACAAAAGGCTAATCTCATTTTTACGATGTCATTCATGAGTTTCACCTTTCTTGATTTTTAAAGCTTCTAATAATTTAGCAAACATCATTGGAAGTTGCAATAAAATTAAGATGACTCCTAATAACAAGGCTATTTTCATACATTGATAAGGGGAGAACGATTTTAGGTCAACCTGAGCTGAAAATCCTCCTAGCAGTGACACTATGAAATATAAACTAATAAAGGCATTTTGACAAAAATTCTTAAACATATTTTTCTCCTTTTTTTAAATATCTAATAAGGAAGAGGAATTAACCTTCCTTATTAGATATAGCTTTTAGGGCGACGATGTATTTTACCAGATGAGATGTCATCCATGATAGTCGTTCCATCTTTATAATGAGTACGATTAGAAGCATATGCTATTTTCTTCATCACATCCAGTCTCGCTACTTTTAGCTCGAGATTAGGATTGGAAAACATAGCATTTTTAATATCTTCCAAATCTTGAGAACTAGGTGCGAGTAGAATTACATCACCTTCAACTCTATTAGCCTTATCAATATAGAGAGCAATTCTTTCAGCACTTTCTGTTCGCAGAAAATTTAGTACATTTCTATTCATTTTTTTACCTCTTATTTTTCTAATTATTGATTTTTTCTAAAACAAATTCAATTCAATGGTGAAGCTCTAGCTTTCATCCTTATCCTCCAATATATACATCTTTGATTAACACACCCAAGCGTTAAAAAATAAGACAAAGAGTTTGTCATTGATTAACACAAAAAAAGCGAAAAAATTTAGAGAGAAATCTCTCTAATTAAAGTATACTTGAACTCAACTAAAAAGTCAATACTTGATTAACACTTTTCTTGAAATTTTTCTAGTAAACCTTTTTTCTTTAAAATAGAAGCAAATAAAACTAACTTCACTACAAATGAAAAGAATACTCTCCCCTTTGTAAGCTCTCTCAACTTTAACTGTATATCTCTCATACCTTCATATACTAATGTGTCTAAAGTCAAAGTTGTTCTCAAGCTAGTGGCATCTATATCTACGCTTTCACTAATTTCACTTATCTTAATTTTTGACTTGTTCAACTCTACCCAATCAATAATATCAATCTCATTTGATATCTGTTTATAAGCAACTTCAATCACATAGCCATCAGGAACTGGGATATCTGAACTGCCTAAATAAAGCCTTCTAACTTCCCTCAATCCTAAAACGCTATCTCTACTTAATTTAATACCTAATCTTTCATTATTCTTCATCTATTCCCCCCAAGTGTTAATCTATAATTAACTATACCATATTTTAAATTCTTTTTCAAACAATAAGTCGGGCAATTGCCGGGCAACGCCCCACCAACAAACTCAAAAAACTCATTTAAACGTTACAAAACACCAGAAAATCAAGAACATCTAAACAACATATCTCCTACAATTCCTGTAGGGGGCATCTAAATACAACAGGAAAAGCCTTGGAACCAAGGTTTTTTTGCTTAAATAAAATTTTTTTCAAATTCTTTAGAAAACTAGCTTAAATCATAATCCAACACCAATTTTACAAATACCATAAACTAAGCTTATATACCCAAAACACAAAAAGTCCTCTTTCCACTATTTTAGAAAGAGAACTTTTTCTTTAGGAGAAATAACTTAATTTTTAATCAATTCGTGATAGCTCAGCTGGCACCGTTAAGTAATAAGTTGCAGTCAAGCTTGCTTCACCTTGATTGACAAAAATCTCGATGGAATTTTTATCTAGAACAACTTCCAATTCTTTAGCTTCAATATCTACATACCGTCGACTAGTGTCCTGTTCTTCTTCACCTAGAATTTTTTGAATAAGATGGCTACGATCAATGTAAACTTGCTGCGCATTACTGTCATAACCAAATTCAAGATAATCTGTATCATTTCCTAAGTGGTAATGACAATCTTTATCTATTTGGATTTGATATTGGCCTTTTTTAACAGGGAATTGTCTTAGTTTGCCATCTTCCAATCTTAGAATTCTAGGTAAAGTCATGGCACATGCCCATTTGTGTTCTTGGTCATGGGTTGGAAGGGTACGCCCCCATGTCTGCATCCAAGCAATCAGGATACGACGATTTTGATCGTCCAACAATGTTTGAGGCGCATAGAAGTCTTGGCCATGATCAATTTCTTGAACTGATTCTGGGATAAAACGTTTTTCTCCCCAATCTACCTTACCCGTGAACAAAAGCGATGAGTTGATGTTATGATATGAGTCTCCCTCACGCTGATAACGCATGGGTGACATAATAAGGCAATCTTTCCCATCTAACTCGAAGTAATCTGGGCATTCCCACATAAAGCCTTGGTGTTCTACCCCTTTTAAAAAGATGGATTCGAACTGCCATTCTACTAGGTTATCGGACCCTAGTAGAACGATACAGCCCACATTATCCTTGTGTTTGGCAGCTACTACGGAGTAATAGCGTCCATCTTTTTCAAAGAGTTTTGGATCACGGAAATCAGCAGCAATCAACTCATCTGGCAAGTCTGTTCCAGTTACAACTGGATTTTGGGAAATCTTTTCAAAGTGAATCCCGTCATCTGAAAATGCCATATTTTGCACTTGGCGGACACCGGTTTTTTCTTCGATATGCCCAGTGTACATGAGCCAGAGGCGATCATCCTTGACAATGGCAGAGCCTGAGAAACAACCATTTCGGTCATAATCTTGATCAGGAGCAAGTGCCACTGGCAAGTGCTCCCAAGTCACCAAGTCCTTACTTTTAGCATGTCCCCAGTGCATAGGCCCCCAAACACTATCATATGGATAGAATTGATAAAAGAGATGGTATTCTCCACGAAAATAGACAAATCCATTTGGATCATTGATCCAACCAATCTCAGCTGAAAAATGTTCTTCAGGCTTATATTGAGTATTAACGAGATGTTTATTTTCTGCTATAAAACGATTGGCTTTTTCTACTGTGTATTTCTTATCTCCCATAATCAACCTCTAGTTTTTGTTTGCTTGGTATTGGTCATAGTATTTTTGTTTAATAGCGAGGTAATCAGAAAGTCCGTATTTTTCAAGTTCTTTCTTGTAATCATCCCACTCAGTATCAATATTGCCATTTACAATCCATTCAGCACGTTTACGGTAGATATAGTCATTCATATCTGCTTCGATATGGGCAATTTTGTCCAAATCTTCCTGTGTCATAAAGACTCTTGGATAGTTATTGTCATTGCTCATGTAAGGAACATAATATTCTTTGATAAGATCCAAACGCCATTTGGCATCATCTGGCATGGTTGTCACTTTACCATAGTATGAATCTAGAATAGCTAGTGGTCCTCCTACTTCAGTCTTTTGACGAAGTTCTGCTGGTGCAGTTCCGTTTAGTGGTAAGTGTTTTAGACTATTTGACGCTTGATCCAATTCAAAGATGTTTTGTTGTTTGTCATCTCCATAAGTTCCCCAGTTATTTTGCACAGATTGGAGTGGAGCGTATTGTGCATCAATCCATTTAGCTGTCAATTCTAGGTTTTTGTTTACACTGGTAATAACCATCTTGTCACGTACAAATCCCATACCGTTTGTACGAGCTACGTGTTTTTGACCACTTGGTCCAGCAAGTACTGGTAAAACATCATAACTTTCGTTACTTCCAGTAACATTATTCTTATCCCATGTAAAGTAAACACCAAATTTCTGATCATGACCTTTAGCAATGTAACTATTCCAATCATGTTCGAAAGCTTCTTTATCAATCAAGCCTTTTTCTTGCAATTGACGGATAAATTTGACACCTTCTTTATAGTTATCGTTATCTGCTGTGAAGTCAACTTTGCCATCATTTCCTACTACTAAATGATCATCGTTATCCCCTATACCAAATGCAGCAAATAGGAATTTAAAATCTTCGTTTCCGTTACCACTAATAAATGTAAATGGAATTTCATCAGCCTCTCCATTTCCATTTGGATCCCCGTTTTTGAAAGCTTCTAGGACTTTAATCAAATCATCAGTAGTTTTTGGCATTTCAAGACCAAGTTTCTTAAGCCAATCTTTGTTAATCCAAGCCATATCGTTGACGCTGTGAATAGACTCTTTACCATCTCCAAGCTCTTCAATCCATGGGAATGAGTAAATGTGCCCATCAGGTGCTGTCATCAAGGCCTTGTACTCTGGTTTCTCATCCAAAATTTTCTTAAGATTTGGCATGTATTTATCAATCAAATCTTCAACTGGAATAATAACACCTTTTTTAGCCCAGTTCATCAAGTCCACATCTGAAGCTCCGTCGTTGTGGATAGCATCTGGTAAATCACCACTAGAAATATCCAAGTTACGTTTTTCTGCAAAGTCGGATTGGTAGTTGGTCCAGTCAATATGAACGCCAGTTTCCTTCTCCAAACGTTGTAAAATTAACTTTTCATTTGGGTCTTTAGGAGATAACGGTGAACTGGCTGTCATAAACTTCAATGTTTTCTTTTCTTGAAGCGGGAATGTTACACCTTCCAACTTATAATCTGGACTTGAAGCTGTATTTTTTGAGCCACAGGCTGCAAGTACTGCTAAACTAGCTGTCAACAAAACTGCTGATTTTGAGAATGTTTTGAATTTCATGAGAAAACTCCTTTTATTTTTTCTTTTTTTATCCTTTAAGTGAACCAGCCATAATTCCTTTATCAAAGTATTTTTGGAAGAATGGATACATAACAATCAATGGCAAGCTGGAAATGACAATAGTTGCGTATTTAATCAATTCAGCTAAACGTTTCATTTCATTCATAGCCGCTTGTGCTCCAATCATGTCTTGACCTGGTTGGCTCTGAATGAGAATTTTACGAAGTACAAGTTGCAATGGTTCCAAGTTTGGATCCTTGATATAAATCATTGCATCAAAGTATGAGTTCCACTGTCCTACAAAAGCATAGAGGAAGAGAACAAACATAATTGGTTTTGCAAGAGGAAGCATGATTTTGAAGAAAATCTGTAAATCATTTGCACCATCAATGACAGCAGCTTCAACTAATTCTTCAGGCAATCCTTGGAAATAGGCCCTAGCAAGAATAATATTCCAAACATTGACAGCACCTGGAACAATGATTGCCCATGGAGTATTGAGCATTCCCAATTCTTTTACGAGCAAGTAAGTTGGGACTAAACCACCACCAAAGAACATAGTTACAATCAAGAAGTAGTTAATCCAACGACGTCCAACCAAGTCTTTCTTAGAAAGAGGATAAGCTGTAAACACAGATAGCAAGACTGTTAAAGCTGCAAATCCAAAAGAGTATAGTAGAGAATTGATAAAACCTCTTAGAATAGATTGGTCACTGAATACACGCTGATAACCTTCTACAGTCCAATCGGCTGGATTAAAGCTAATCCCTCTACTAACCAGAACCTTAGGATCCATAAAGGATGCTACGACGATATAAAGTAAAGGAAGCAGAGTCATCAAAACGATAAAGACAATAATGATTTTATTTAAGAGTAAGATACGTCTATCAAATTTTGTATCCATAATCGAATTTTTCATACTTCCCTCCTTAAATTCCTTCACCATTATTCATGCGTTTAACGATTTGGTTAACTGCAACAAGCAATACTACGTTAATCACTGCATTAAACAAACCAACCGCTGTTGAGTAAGAATAGTCTCCTGATACAAGACCAACTTTATAGACATATGTCGAGATAATTTCAGAAGTTGGCAAATTTAACGATGTCTGCATCAAGAATGCTTTTTCATATCCGACATTCATAATTCCACCTGCAGCTAAAACAAATTGGATAACCATAATAGGCTTAAGAGCTGGAATATCAATGTGCCAGATTCGTTGGAAGATATTGGCTCCATCCAGTCGGGCTGCTTCTACTAAGGCTGGATCTACATTTACCAATGTTGCCGTGTAGAGCGTTGAAGCCCAGCCCATTCCTTGCCAGATACCACTAAAGATGTATAAGGGTCTAAAGAAGTCTGGATTTGTCAAGAAGTCAGCCTTCATTCCAAACATAGAAAGAAAATTGTTGATTGGTCCTCCCACTGAAAAGAAGAGGAAAATCATACCGACAATAACAACGACTGAGATAAAGTTTGGTGCGTATAAAATGAGCTGAATTCGTTTTTTGACTTTTTCACTCAAGAGTTGATTGAGCATAATAGCAAGAATGATTGGTGGTAAAAAGCCAAGCAATAAACCATAGATACTTAATTTTAATGTGTTGGCTAACAAGATACCAAAGTTGGGAGAGGATATGAATTTTGTAAACTCAGAAAAACCAATCCAATCACTCCCTAAAATTCCTTTTAAAGGATTGTAATCTTTAAATGCGATTAAAACCCCATACATAGGGATGTATTTAAAGATAAAGGTTAAAACTAAACCGGGGACAGTCATCAATAACAAGAGTTTTTGTTTCTTGATTCTTTCCCAAAGAGAAACTTGCTTCGCTTTGCTATTCATAGCAACCTCCTTTTTGAAACGTTTCATTTTTTCTAGAAAAGATAGCGCTTGACGCTGTCTCTTTATTTCTTTTTTGAAACGTTTCATTTTTGTTTTAAAAATAAATCTTTTTATCTGAATTCATTCTATCATTGATAGCGCTTTCTGTCAAGACTTATTTTCATTTTTTGTTGTTTTTCCTTCAACAAATTTTACTGGTAGGATTGTCTGCAAATTAACAGTCTTTCCATCAATTATATCAAACAAAATACGAACCGCTTCTTTTGCCATTTCTTCCAATGGTTGTTCAATAGTTGAAAGTAGATAATCTCTATCTCCAGCCATTTTAATTCCATCGTATCCAATAATTTGGACATCATGAGGAATACGTTTGCCATTTTTTTTTAGTATTTCAATCACATCCAAAGCTGTAAAATCGTTGATTGTAAAAATTCCATCTATAGAAGAATTTTCTTCCAAGAAACTCTCTAGCTTTCCATAATAGTCAGTAACTGTCTCATCCAAATCAAAAATACTAAGAGGTATTTTATGCTCTTGGACATACTTTTCAAATGAAATTCTACGACGTTTGGTTTCATTAATGGTTGTATTATGTCCGCCCACAAAGGCTAAATGCTGACATCCTTTACTAATTAATTGTTTAGCTGCTTCTCTTCCACCTGCATCATTATCTGATGAAACACAAGGAATGGCAATATCTGAGTATGTGCGGTCAATACTAACAAAGGGAATTCCTGACGTCAAGTAATGTTCAATTGGACTATAGGTAATGGCAACCACTCCATCAACTTTATTATGACGCAACATCTCCAGATAGTCTTGCTCTCTATTTGTACCATTGATAGAACATAAGAGTAATTTGTTATTTCTCTTATAGACTTCATTTTCCACATGCATAGCAAATTCTGAAAAGAAGGGATGCCAGATACTTGGTACAATGATTGCAATCGTTTCTGTTCGATTTTTTTTCATTCCTCTAGCGTAGTAATCTGGAATGTAATTCAAAGTTTTAATCGCTTGTTCCACTTTTTTCAAAGTTACTTCTTTAATGCCTTTTTCTTTATTAATTACACGTGAAACAGTTCCAACACTAACTCCTGCTTCTAAAGCAACATCTTTCATGGTAATTGATTTTCTTTGTTCTACCATATTATCACCTCCTTTCAATATATAGTATCATGCAAATGCTTTTTAAGCAACTATTTCTCAGTCATTTTTGGCCAGATCATTTATCCCATCATGAATAAAATCACTCCAATTAGCTTTTGAAAATACTTCAATTTTCATGTGTAAACATCTACATAAAACAGGAAAAGCCTTGGTTTCATGGCTTTTTTCGTATCTTCTACAAAAAAAGCAAGAGTTTTAGATGGCTATAAATCTAGATGTACATTTTTCTTAAATGATTGAAGGTCTTTTCTTAACAAAAACACCCTAAAAATTAGACTTTTTCTGTCTAACTTTTGAGGTACAGTTCAAACGCGAAATAGCGTTTTTTTGTTATTTTTGGTTACTCATCTAATCGAATAAACATCATGGCATTTAACAAGTATATGAGTGAGACCGTGTTTATATTATTTGAATAGATGAGTCTCTTATTTTCAATAGGAGGAATAATAAAATTGGAAATAATGATATCATAAGGTGAATCTTCTAAAGATTCCTTTGATAATTCTAATTCGGTCCAAACCTCCAGTTCAAAATTATTGCTACAGTAATAAGAAAGTGTCTCTGCAACGAATTTTGCATGATACTGATCAAAATTACTCATAACTAAAACCTTTAGTTTAGGCTGATTTTGTAGCAAATTAATCACCAAATGTTTGGTATGAGTGATGAAGGTATAAGATAGATGATTTACCATCATTGAACTAGAACAAACCTCAAGAGTCTCTAAATAGTGAGAAAGCTCTTTTTTTATATCTGAAACAAATTTTGGAAAAATATTTTGAAAGTTCCTGATTGTATTCCCTTTTTGATCAAATAAAATAAACTCAGTAAACAACTCTTGACGATACAGATGTGCGGTATTATGCAGATGCCAAATCAGATTATCCTTATTCTCCATTTCAATCTGATACTTGACTGAAATCTGATCAATAAAATCACTCAATAGATGGTAAGATTTTTCAACATAACTATCCTTTTTTACGCATTTCATAAAGAGACTTTCATCTATGAAAAACATTTTTTGAAAGTAAGACACAAATAATTGGCAAACAACTTCTTCATCTAAAGAGATATTGTATTCTGATTCAAAACTCTGAGCAACACCTTCTATTCCTTCTGCCTGCATTAAAAAATCCAAACTTTGGTCGTTAAAAGAATCTTTATCTACTTCCATAAAATGACCAAACTTTATTCTATATAGGTTCGTAACTAGGAGCAACTTTAGCATTCTATGCGTTGACAAATTCATTGGAAAGCTTGTTTCCTTATAAACCAATTCTAACAATTGAGATAGTGGCTCTGATGAAAAATTTTCAAATGGCCATTCTAGGAAATAATATTTTTCTGAAAAATATTGTGCAAAAAAGTAACGAATGTCTCTCTCATTTCCAATGATTTGAACAGGGGTCAGACTGACTTCAAATTGAAATTGCCTTTTAATCACTTTATTGATTTGGCTAATAATACGATAGAGCGAAGATGAACTGATATAAAATTCTTTACAAATACTCTCAGCTTGACAACCTTCATTAAAGAAGATGAATTCTAAAATCGAAAAATGAGTTGAATGTTTAAAGAAATGATGGTAAACCATTTCAATATCACTATCATCGGTATTAATAATGCGTATACCATTAGTAGAAGAATGAAAAATCAAGTCAGGAAAAGCAGATTTAACATGGGATAGATCATCTTTGACTGCACGTTCTGTACAATTTAATAACTCTGCTAGTTCAGAACGATGAAACCAACGTTTATGTTCAAATAATAATTCTAATAATTCTAATTGCCTATGACTTTTTTTAGATAATAAATCTCTCATGAATATCTTTCTCTCTTTATAAATTATCGGATTAAACCTCTTGCAATTATACCACAAAGAGTAGGTATAGCATGATATAACGACTTTTCCTAAAATCTTTTATTTCGTATAATAACACTACGGAGACAATATATAAACAATTTTCTTATTTTACCGTCTATTGAGGGCGTGAATACAGAATCAAATTCAAGTCTAAAGATTATATTTTTAATTTTAAAAATTATATAATAGCAACAATTAAAGAATTTGATTTTTTAAAATTATATAATAATAACAATCGAAATAATTGACTTTTCTATATTAAAGTTATATAATAGTAATAATCAAAGAAATTGATTTTTTGATATTAAAATAAAAAAGGAGGGTAGGCAGTGTTGTGATCAATTATTGCTGGAGGTCTTATTGGTCTCTTGGCAGGTAAAATCACTAAAAAAGTAGTTCTATGGGAATCATCGCAAATGTATTCGCTGGTTTAGTCGGGGCATATGCAGGACAATCTCTTTTAGGTAGTTGGGGTCCATCAATCGCTGGAATGGCTTTGCTCCCATCTATTGTAGGTGCAGCGATTGTGATTACTGTAGTGTCATTCTTTACAGGTAGAAAGTAAACTTTTCGCCAGTAAAGTTAGCAAACTATTTTTAAATCAATGACGGGAAAAATAGTTTAAATGTTAAATCGAAAGGATTGTATATGTCAAAAGCAAAGAAAATATGTTTCATTATTTTCTGTATTTTAATCTTGACAATTTTCCTTCCTGTTTTGATAGATTATCATCAAGTTAGTGATCTAGGTATTCATCTACTTAGCTGGAGACAGAACTCCGTAGTTGAATTCTATCTTGCTAGATATGTCTTTTGGGGGACAGTGGTTCTATCAACTTTAGTTTTATTATCCATTTTAGTTGTGATGTTTTATCCTAAACGTTACTTGGAAATCCAACTTGAAACTAAAAACGATACATTAAAATTAAAGAATTCGGCAATCGAAGGTTTTGTTAGAAGTTTGGTGAGTGATCATAGATTGATCAAGAACCCAACTGTTCATGTAAATTTACGAAAAAATAAATGTTTCGTTCATGTAGAAGGTAAAATTCTTCCTTCAGACAACATCGCTGACAGATGCCAAATAATTCAAAATGAAATAACTAATGGATTGAAGCAGTTTTTTGGTATTGAGCGTCAAGTAAAACTTGAAGTTGCAGTAAAAAATTACCAACCAAAACCTCAAAACAAAAAGACTGTTAGTCGTGTGAAGTAAGGAAGTAAAAAATGGAATGGCTTAAACAATATCGATATCCAATTATCGCTGGTCTCATAGGCGTATTTCTGGCTTGTTTGATTGTCTCCTTTGGCTTCTTCAAAACAATATTTGTATTGATTTTAGGAGCACTGGGAGTTGCAGCTGGATTATATATCGAAAAAAACTATATAGATAAATAAAAAAATAAAAATTACTAATTTAATTAAAGGAGTTTCATATGTCAAACGAAAAAAACACAAACACTAACGTAGAAAAGAAAGATGCTACTGTTGTAGCTCACGAAATCAAAGGGGAACTTACTTACGAAGATAAAGTTATCCAAAAAATCATTGGTCTTTCACTAGAAAACGTTTCAGGTCTTTTGGGAATCGATGGTGGTTTCTTCTCAAATCTTAAAGAAAAAATCGTTAACAGCGATGACGTAACAAGTGGTGTTAACGTAGAAGTTGGTAAAACACAAGTTGCAGTTGACTTAAACGTTATTGTTGAGTACCAAAAAAATGTTCCAGCTTTATATTCAGAAATCAGAGAAATCGTATCTTCAGAAGTTGCTAAAATGACTGACTTGGAAATTGTTGAAATCAACGTAAACGTTGTCGACATCAAAACTAAAGAACAGCATGAAGCAGACTCAGTAAGCCTTCAAGATCGCGTATCTGACGTTGCTGAATCAACAGGAGAATTCACTTCAGAACAATTCGAAAAAGCTAAATCTGGTCTTGGATCTGGTTTCTCAACTGTTCAAGAAAAAGTTAGCGAAGGTGTAGAAGCTGTTAAAGGTGCAGCAAATGGTGTAGTATCTCACGAAAACACTCGTGTAAACTAAGATAAAATAAATATAACAGGAGAAATTATCATGTCAGTAGAAGAAAAATTAAATCAAGCTAAAGGTTCTATTAAAGAAGGTGTTGGGAAAGCCATCGGTGATGAAAAAATGGAAAAAGAAGGAGCAGCTGAAAAAGTTGTTTCTAAAGTAAAAGAAGTTGCCGAAGACGCTAAAGACGCTGTAGAAGGTGCTGTAGAAGGTGTTAAAAACATGTTGAGTGGCGACGATAAATAAGGTTAAAAGTTACTTTATCTTTTTAGTAACATTAGTCAAAAGAGTCTGAGTCAAGATGATTCTCAGAAAACAAAAAGCTAGAGATTCCCAATTGCGGAACTCTAGCTTTTTAATTTTGCCTCTTTCTCTTATTATATTTCAGCAGGTTGTTGGCCATGAGTACGAATCCCATGTCAATTCTCACTTGACGCTTACCTCTCAGATGACATCTCTTATAACCCAAACAAACCTTTATCTGCCCAAAGACAGATTTCATATCAATCTTACGTTTAGCGAAAATTTGTCTACCCTTGGAAGATAAAAGTGCCTGATATTCTTTAGTTTTTAAACACTGGTAACGTTCATTCATATACAGTCCCTTTTGAGGGGCTGATTCAGGTTCATAATCGCAGTCAACATTGATTTCAAGGCTGTTTGCTTTCTATCTCCCCTTTTTCATGATATATTTTCGTACAGGTTCTTCAATAGTTTCTATAGTAAAATGAACCAAAAATAGTACACGTTGCGGTATAATGTTCTTGTGGCATATTCATTAGATTTTCGTAAACAGTTCTCTCCTATTTGTGAGCGAACAGGTATAGTCAATTGATTGTCAGTTTGAAGACCAAGAGTCGTAAGGCAAAGGATATGGCAGAATCCATCCAAGGGTGGCTGGCACAATTTCTAGTGAACCTCTTTAAATCTATTACGTTTGACTGTGGAAAAGAGTTTTCAAAATGGAAAGATATTTCCAATCATCACGATAGTGAGAGCTTTTTTGCGAATCTAGGATGTTCAAGACAGCGGTGTCTCAACGAACATTCAAATAGACTTTTAAGGTGTCATGACTTGCCAAAGCAGACAGATTTCAACGAAGTCAGTCAAGAATTTTAGGCTGGGTAAAAACTCAATTTCAGGAGAAAATGAAATAAATATTCCCACAATAAAACGCATAGTATCAAAGTTTTTCCAACACCTGATATTATGCATTTTTTAATTTTAAAGACTTTTTCCCAGCCTCAAGAAATCACATCCCACCTAAATCCTTTGGATACCAAATACCTCATCAGGTATTTTCTGAGTTGGTAAGACTGTCTAGCTTAATTTGACAAATGGAGGGCGTTAAATCCAGTTTTTACAGGAAGTCTATTTAAATATTTTCACACTGACCTTACAAAATATGAAACAAATTATATAAAGTCATTCCCATGACAAAGAATAACATCCCTTTAAAACAGTATCTTACCCAATTTTCAGGTAAGACTTTTGATACAACCGTCCCCAATACCCCTCCGCATATAGAAGCAAGAAAAATAACTGGAACAGGTGCTAAATGATACTGATTTAAACCTGTAACCACAACAATTGTAGCCAAATGAGACAGCTGGGAAAAGAAAATAATTGCAAGAGAATACATCGTTGCTTCTTTTATCGAAATAGAAAAAAACACCATCAATAAAGATACATTGAGCGGACCACCACCAATCCCTAAAAAACTAGAAATCAAGCCCAATAGAAGACCACAAATCATATAGAATCCTATCTTATCAAATTGATAAGTTTTTTTAAAATCTGTTAAAACAAATGATACAAGTAGCATCACAAATAGTAAAATCATTTGAACAATGGATACTAGCCGTACTGATAATTGAGATAACAAAACTTGAAAAATAAGATGACCTAGAAATCCTCCTAAAACAGAAGAAAAGGATACCGTAAAAATCAATCTCCATTTTATCTCTTTACTTTGTGAAAATCTTTTGATTGTTGAAATAATCGCCATTATAAAAACAGAGAAACTAGAATAAAAAGCAATATCACTGACCGAATGGTATCCAAAACTATCCATAAGTGGCTTAATTATAATTCCACCACCCATGCCTGATATAGAACCCAATCCACTAGCTATTATAATGATTAGAAAATAAATAATCTCAACCACTTTTTAAGTCCATCCTATTCTTTCAAACATCTAAAACCTAGATGGCTACTAGTGGAAGTAGAAATACATCCATTTCTAGCAGCTACTCGGTATCGATTACAATAAGAACAATGACATAAAAAGGAACCTCCTCTGATAGCATACTCCTCATCTTGTATCCCATATTTTGGTAACTCATAGTCATCTTCATTAAAACTAGCTAATAAGGTATATCTCGGATTGCGACACCATTCCCAAACATTCCCAATCATTTGATATAGACCAAAATCATTAGGTAAAAATTCATAGACAGGAGCCGTTCCTATAAATCCATCTAAGGCAGTATTTTCATAAGGAAATCTTCCTTGCCAAGTATTGGCATGATAATATCCACCTTCTAAAAGAGTATCTCCCCAAGGATATTCAGATTGTCTTCCTCCTCTAGCAGCATATTCCCACTGTGCTTCAGTCGGTAAAGACATTCCGCTCCAATTACAGAAAGCCAATGCATCTTCTAAAGCAACATGAACTACTGGATGGTCTTCTAAACCCACTAGATTACTATTCTCACCGTAGGGATGTTTCCAGCAAGCGTTCGGAACTTGTAACCACCACGGAGCCCCAGCAGGATGAGGATATCCCTCCCTTTCTGCCTCCGGAACGAACAATATAAAAACAAAAGACCACTCTTGTCGCTCAGCTAGTGTTTTATAGCCTGTTTCTTTCACAAATTGAGCAAATTCTTGATTCGTAACTGGAGTATCCGCAATGGAAAAATCCTTTACACTAACAGCGACTTGAGGACCTTCAAAATCATCTAAAAAGCCCTCTTCAGAATTTGTTCCCATCATAAATGTCCCACCCTTGATTTTTTTCATTTTCATGATTGACTATCCCCCGTTTTCGTTAGAGTTGGCGTTATTTTAGAAAGTTCAACAGGAACTAACTCTTCATCCACAACAAAACCTTCTTCTCTATATCTAAGAAAGTCTACTAATTTTTTCTTCATCTGACGAACAATAGGTTGATATTTTTCACTTGGATACAAATCATTCATTTCATGCGGATCTTTTTTCATATCAAATAACTGATAATGATTTAAAACAGGAAACCAGATAAATTTCCACTGGTCTGTCAAAATATATTGACTAGAATCTTTTCCTAAAGCATGTTCACCATGAAATTCTGTTCGCCACCCCTCGTACTGTCCAAATAATAAATTCTTAACACTCCGTCCATCTAGTTCATCTGTAGTAGTTCCTCCTGCCAAATCCACGAGTGAAGGAAAAATATCTTGAATTTTCACTAATTGCTTGATTGTTCCCCTATTACCAGCTATCAATCCAGCCGGATCGTAAATAAACGAAGGAATGTGGATACTTCCCTGATAAGGATATCCCTTTCTAAACAGATAATGTTCACCAAGCTGATCTCCATGATCCGAAACAAACCAGATAATCGTATCTTTATCATGACGAAATTCTTTTAGGGCAGTCAAAAAGCGACTAATTTGATGGTCTATATGAGTAATCAATCCAAAATAAGCAGCAACCATTCTTCTTTGATCATCTTCCTTTAATTTCCCTCTTAAAGCATAAATAGACGGAATTTGCTTTTCTAATACTTCCCAATTCCCGATATGCAAATCGAGAAATTGAGGCAAGCGTTCCATATACATATCAAAATAGTATTTTGGGGGATTTAATGGAGCATGTGGTTTTTCAAAAGACATTTTGAGAAAAAAAGGAACCGTTGGATCTCTTCTTTGTAAAAATGAAATGGACTCACTCACAACCCAGTTTGTTGGATGTAACTTCTCATCTTTATCCCAAGGTCTAGCTTCCCAAGAATTACAATCCATTCCGTCATCAATCAAATCAACATCATAACCAACTTTACCCTTTAAAAAGGCTAGATAGTCACTAGCATAATCAAATTGACTTCCATAAGCCTTATCATACTTTCTATCAACATGTAGATACCCATCGTGAAGTAAGACATGATCAAACCCAAGTCTCTGTCTGGAAGGAAAAACATGCATCTTACCAATACACTCTGTTTGATAACCCATATCTTTAAAGACTTTTGGAAGAGTATTAGTAAAATTCCAAGGCACCTCATCTTGATAACCAACACGTCCACTTTTATCTTGGTCTAAGCCAGTCAATAAAGCTGCCCTAGCAGGAACGCAAGAAGGAACTGGAGAATAGGCATTTTCAAAATTATAACCTACACTAGCCATCATATCTAATGTTGGAGTGCTAACTAGCTTATCCTTACTATTCAAGGATAAGACGTCTGCTCTCATTTGATCTACAACAATCAAAATAATATTTGGCTGTTTTGTCTGAACCATAAAATCTCCTTTCTAATATGGCAAAAGAGGCACAAGAAGATATCTACCTTTACTGCACCCCTTTCTATATCAATCTCTCTATATAAAACAATAACATTCTTGTTATGTTTTATAGAAAAATGAACTAAAATATGACTAAATCGATTAGGAAATTCAAATCATTTTCTAGTACTGTTTTAGAAGTTACAGTGTACTATTCCAACTTCAATAAACTATAAACCTTTGTCTAATAACAATTTTAGTGGAGATAAGAAATCCTACACCTAACTCATCTTACACGTAATCTATTTCTATTTTATCACAAAAAACGCAAGTAAGACCATTAACTCAATTCAGTTTTATCTGCCATTTTCACAAATGGGAAATAAGTCAAGACACTAATAATCAAACAAACAACTGATAAGATGATGGCACGCCAATCAAATGCTGTAGAGAAGAAACCATATAAAATTGGAGGCATTACCCAAGTAACATTTTGTGTAACAGGTGAAACAAGACCCCAGCTTGTTGCCCAGTAAGCTACCGTTGCCATGAAAACCGGGCTAAGTACAAATGGTATAAATAGCAAAGGATTCAAGACAACTGGTAAACCATAATTGACCGGCTCACCAATATTAAACAGAACTGGTGCTAGACCAAGTTTAGCAACTTTTCGATAATGACTGTTTCTTGAAAAAATTAAAATAGCAAGTACTAATCCTAATCCTCCAAACCAGACAAACGCCCCAAAAGACCCACTTGTCCATATATAAGGAATCGGTTCACCTTTTTGGAAAGCATCCAGATTCGCTAACATAGCAACTCCAAATAGCCCTTCCATGATGGGAGCCAATACATTTCCTCCATGGAGACCAAAAAACCAGAATAACTTATTCAAAAAGATCATCAGAATAACTGCAAAGAAACTTTGAGACAAACCTAGTAATGGCGTTTGTAACACCTTGTAAACCCAATCAATCAATAAGTCATTGCTAAGTAAATGGAAAACATAAGTCAAGATGGCTACTATATACATCGCCATAAATCCTGGAATGATAGAAGTGAACGGCTTAGCAATCGCAGGGGGAACTGAATCTGGTAACTTGATTACCCAGTTCTTTTTCATTACTTTACAGAAAATAATAGAGGCTAAAAATCCAATCATCATGGCTGTAAAGTAGCCTCTGGCATTAATATGGTTTCCTGGAATCACATTCCCAATAGTTACCATCAGATTTTTACCATCAAATGCTAGATTATCAATTCCTTGTAAGATTTGATCTAATTTCACATCTCCTACATTTGCCAAAGGGAAACTCTTTGTAACTGTACTTCCAATCGAAATGACAAACGAAGCAAGCGATACCAAACCAGCAGAAACTGTATCAACCTTATAAATCTTAGCGATATTCACTCCCAAGCAATAGATGAACAATAAGGAAACAATTGGTATACTTCCCTTGAATACCAAATTATTGATGTCAACAAGCCACTGAAAGGTTTTCGTAATACTTTCTAGGTGAAATTGTTGTGGTAAATCCACTAGAAAAGCATTTAATAACAAAGCAATGGAACCTGTCATAATAACAGGCATAGTCCCCACAAATGAATCACGTAAAGCAACTAAAAACTTCTGATTCCCAACTTTCATTGCAATTGGAGAAAGTTTTTCTTGCATTTTATCCAACATTGTATTCATAGCAAATTCCTAATTTTTTTCAAATCGTTCGTATACTTCTACCACTTCTTTCGCCAAGTCAACAAAGGTCAGACTCGTCATTAAATGATCTTGCGCGTGTACCATCAAGAGGCTAATTGATGTTTCTTCCCCCTGTGCCTCTTTTGTCAACATTTCTGTTTGAGCCTTATGCGCCTGTAATAAGGCAGCATTCGCATCAGCTAATCTTCGATTGGCTTTAGAGAAATCACCTTTTTTTGCTGCCTGAATAGCCTCCATAGCATTACTTTTGGCTTCCCCACCATATATAATTAGCCCCATTACAGATTCTAAATTACTTTCATTCATAGCATTCTCCTCAATCTTAGTCTAATAAACTTTCAGCTAAATCTAAGACTTTAGAACCATTCATCATTCCGTAATCTGTCATCGGAATAACCGCCACAGGAATCTGTCTATCTTTTAGTTTTTCTTGAAAGTCCCCTAGTAAATAGCGAACTTGAGGACCTAAAAGCAACACATTTACTTCTTTTGTTGCTACAATTTCTTCTGCTTCAGGAGCTGGAACTGCAAAAATTTCTGCATCCAACCCCTTATCTTCTGCTGCCTTTTGCATCTTTGTCACTAGCAGACTTGTACTCATACCTGCTGCACATGCTAACATAATTGTTACTTTAGCCATAGCTTACTCCTTTATCACCTATTTACTGACCTAGCCAAGCGAGATACTGTATGTCTCACTCCTCTAATTGCCTTGCTCAATGCATAAATATTATCGACTGTTGCCAGTCCCCCATATCCTGCGTCACCTATATGTTGAATATCAACTCCACAAATTTTATTTCTAAGTGCAATTTCCTTGATAGTATCTGTATCAGATGTTTCTTGGCTAGTACCGATAGCACTCAATACAAGACCACCCTTACCATGAACGAGATCAACGACTTCACGCAACTCTTGGTCATGAAAGGCTGGAACGGTTCCAACTGCTGGAACAAGTATCACATCCGCACCTGCTTCCAACAATTGCTCTGCGACAGAAAGCTCTGCCACAGGCTCATTCACTCCTGCCCCGTGCATCTTACCTGCAATAATCAAACCAGAAAAGTTTTCCTTAGCAGTTTGAACAGCCTTAATGATTTCTCGATTGCTAACTCCTGTTCCAGGATTTCCAGTCAAACAGACAAAGTCAAAACCTAACTCCTCTATTCGCTTCAATGTTTCAACACTAGCAACACGACCTGCAACAATTTCCTGTGTTTCCTCTAGCATCTTTGCAGATGGGTCAATCGGTTCCAAATTTACACCAATTGGACAAGCAACAAGCTGGTGTAAGCGATGAATAACATCATCACCTGAACTATCCAAAGCATAAATTTTAGGCTCAAAAACATCAACACAATTCAATAAAATCATATCAGCTCCAAAAGCTCTAGCAATTTCAGAATTAGTTATATCCCCAACAAATGTCTCACGAGTAACTACATTTTCAGATAGAACAACTCTACCTTCACTTGCTAAAATACTTTGTTTTAATTCTTCAGCATTCATCTGTAATATCTCAGATGGATTTGCACTAATTAAACGTTTCATTCTCAATCCTCCAATAACTTAAACCGTTTTTCAATAGCTATTACAAATGGTAAATAAAGTAAGACATCCAAAACAATCAATACAATTTGTAATAATGAACCAGAAATACTTCCTGTAGCAAGTAAACCACTTATAACAGGTGGCATAGTCCAACCTGGATCTGTATAAGTTAGCGGAACCAAACCTGATGCCATTGCTCCCCACGCTACTAGTAAGTTAAACATTGGAGCTAAGATAAATGGAACTAGTAACAAAATGTTCAAAACAATAGGAACGCCAAACATTGCTGGTTCATTTATATTAAATAATCCAGGTATAACAGTTATAGGTGCCAAAGTTTTTAGTTGTTTACTAGCTTTCTTCTTATGTGCTAAATATCCTAACGCAAGAACTAAACCTATGGTTGCACCACCGCCACCTATGAATACAAAATTATCCATAAATACGCTAGTAAAAATATTTGGAAGAGTTTCTCCAGTTTGATAAGCTACTTTATTTGCATCTAGATTAGCTAACCATAACGGTTTCATAACTGCATTAACAACATTTCCTCCGTGTAATCCTACAAACCAAAAACTACTATTAAGGAAAATTAAGATAAGAAGACCAATAACATTATTTCCTAAAAGTCCAAGTGGACCTCCCAAAGCTACTTGAGCAATTTCATGAAGATTAGGTAAACTTAATTTATCTAAAGTTGCATAAACAATCAACCAACCAACAATAGTCACTGCACCAGGAATAATGGCACTAAAGCTTTTAGATACTGCTGGTGGAACACCATCCGGCATTTTTATCTGTATATTATGATTTATAAACCATTGGTAGATATAGCCATTAATCAATCCTAAAATCATAGCAACAAATAAACCTTTTGATGCCATGAAAGCGGTAGGCATTCCTGCTCCAGCCTCTCCTCTAATGAAAGGCGTAACTGTAATAAAAGATGATAATGACACAATACCAGCAGGAATACCATCAACTTTGTATTGTCTAGCCATAAAGTAAGCGATACCAAAACTAGCTACAAGACCAAGTAATCCAAAACTACTATCAACACCCTTCCATAAATAGTCAGCAACACCAATATCACCCAGATATTTTTCCCATCCTGGAATAGGAAAACTTGCAATAACCATTAGTAATGAACCTATCAACAATAAAGGTATAGTTAGAGTAATACCGTCTCGAATAGAAACCAACGCTTTATTATTACCCAATCTAGCCGCTACTGGAAGTAACTTTTCTTGTAATAATTTTTCCATAACCTTTTCCTCTTAAATATATTTTATTATCAAAAGTTATCAATTATCTTTATTTTTTGACGTTAAGTTGTTATTTGATTATCTTTTGTTATTTATATTTTACAACTATAAGAAAGCCTTGTCAAGGATTTGTGTAAATATTTGATTATTTTTTATTATCAATATATAATAAAAAGAGACCAGTAAGTAATAAAAAGCTTAAAAAGATTAACATCTACATTTATCCATAGTAAAAAATCATAGGATTTTAAGAATCTGAGGAAGAAAACTAATATGACCTTATCTAAGAAACAATTACAACTAAGAGCTAAAATACTGGAAACAGTTTACACATTAGGTCCCATTTCACGAATTGAAATCGCTACTAAAACAGGAATAACACCTGCAACAACTAGCAGTATCACAAATGATCTGATTAAAGAAAATATTCTCTTAGAACTTGGTGAAGACGAACACGATACAAGCGTAGGAAGAAAAAAAATCCTGCTAGACATTCAAGCTAAACGATTTTACTACATTGGTTGTGAACTATCTGAAAAACATTTCACTTTTGCTTTAGGAGATAATCTAGGAAATATCTTAAAGGAAGAGAAAGAAATTGTTACTAAACAGTTAATCCAAGAAAAGGGAAATCAACTCATTAACCAGACACTAAAGCAATTCTTAAATAACTGCTCTGATTATGAAATAGAAGCAATTGGAATCGCGCTACCTGGTCGCTATTTAGATGATTATAATATAACAACAAACAATCCTTTATGGCAACATATCGACTTAGAAATGATTCAATCCCACTTTGATAAGCCTTTGTTTTTCTCTAACAATGTTAACTGTATGGCTATAGGTAAACGCCTATTTAGTCGCCAACAGAATGACCCTAATTTTGCTTATTTTCATTTTGCTAGAGGTATGCACTGTTCTTATATCTACGACGGAAACATTTATGGGAAAGGAAATCTAATGATTGGAGAAATAGGGCATACAGTTGTTTCATCTGAGGGAGAAAAATGTAGCTGCGGGCGCAAGGGATGCTTACAAACTTTTGCTGGAGAATCTTGGTTAATCAAAAAATCAAAAATTCTATATCATCAATCTCCCTATTCTCTACTTCCTAGTTTAGTCAAAAATGCCGATGATATTGATATCCAAGTTATTTTAACCGCTTATCAATTAGGTGACACTGGAATAATCACACTTATCCATCAAGCCTTACTCTATCTTAGTCAAACCATTTTAAATATCAGTATGATGATTGACTCTCAAAAAATCTACCTACATAGTCCTTTACTAACAAATCAACACATCATCCAAAAACTATATAGTGAAATGAACTACAAACCCAAACTGCTCTATAATCGCCTACCTGAAGTCATTATTGAACCTTACAATGATTTTACAGCCGCACACTCAGCTATTGCACTTTGTTTGTATCATACAATTCTACATTCTTAATTTTCTATTACATTTAATAAATAGGCTAAAAAGAGGGAGTATATCATAAAAAGCGAACAAACCTGTTTTCTGAAAATCAGAATTCTGTTTTGTTCGCTTTCTTTATATTTGGAATTATACTCCTATCTCCCCTTTTTCATAATGTATAGTAAAATGAAATAATAACAGGACGAATCGATCGGGACAGTCAAATCGATTTCTAACAATGTTTTAGAAGTAGAGGTGTACTATTCTAGTTTCAATATACTATATTTTCGTACAGGTGCTTCAACCATTTGAACGATTTCAAATCCTTCTTTTTGGTAAAGATTCTGAGCTCTTTGATTTGCCTCGAAGACATTTAGAGAAATACTATCTATATCTTCATTTTCAAAGGCCAAACTAACAAATTTCCTTAAAGCCTGGCTACCTAAGCCTTGCTCCTGTTTCTGGGGGTTGATAAAAAATCTCCCGATATGAAGATTGCTGTCTTCTAGCCTGATTTTCTGGATAAATTCCACAAACTCTTGTTCATCAAAGATTGAAAAGACTCCTTCCAAGGCTTGAAGGGTCAGTGGAAAAGGAATCCTTGGTCCCATCCATTGTTCTTGAAAGACTTTGCCTAAGGAGTTGGACCATTGGCATACGAGCTGAGCGTTTTCTATACTCACCTTTTCTTCAAAACGAATTGTCATCTTTTCCTCACCATCTTATCTATGTTTCTCCATTATACTACTTCTCCCATTTTTTACGAATAGATAAGTATGATTGATATTTATTTTTTTCTTGTCGGGAGCATTCTCGCTTCCTTTCTTGGTTTGGTCATTGACCGTTTTCCAGAGCAATCCATTATCAGTTCAGCCAGTCACTGCGATTCCTGTCAGACTCGCTTGCATCCCTTAGATTTGATTCCGATTCTCTCACAGGTCTTCAATCGCTTTCGCTGTCGCTACTGCAAAGTTCGCTATCCTGTCTGGTATGCCCTCTTTGAACTAGGCTTAGGACTCCTCTTTCTGCTTTACTCTTGGGAATTGCTTTCCTTGGGGCAAGTCGTCCTAATCACCGCTGGTTTGACCTTGGGTATCTACGACTTTCACCATCAGGAATATCCCTTACTGGTCTGGATGACTTTCCACCTAATCCTAATAGCTTCCTCTGGCTGGAATCTGGTCATGGTCTCCTTCCTCATACTTGGAATTTTGGCTCATTTTATCGATATCCGCATGGGTGCAGGGGATTTCCTTTTTTTAGCTTCTTGTGCTCTCGTCTTTAGCGTAACGGAGTTACTGATCTTGATTCAGTTCGCTTCTGCGACGGGTATCCTGGCCTTTCTCCTGCAAAAGAAAAAGGAAAGACTTCCTTTCGTGCCTTTCCTCTTACTTGCTACTTGTTTGATTATTTTTGGTAAGCTACTGCTTGTTTGATAAAATCCAATTTCTGCCATATATCCTTCATGAAATTATTTCACAGTTAAATTATAAATTATTTCTTTTGTACAAAGGGATGATGTTATCAAATCGATCTGTTCTTCTATCTTCTTGATACTGATCAAAAAATTTCATTTCGACTGAAAATATTTCGCTTATAAACTGTAAACGAATACTTTGTTTAGACATTATAGTCGCTAGACTGACTAGATGATTACTCAAAACGACGTCCAGAATACTCTTTACTTTGCTTGGTTTTTTAACAAAAATTTGATCATCCAAGGGTTCAATCATTTTGTAACCTTTTTGCGCAATTTGACGATAAAAGTAAGAATGTTGCTTTGGAGTCAATAATCCTAACTTAAAAGCTCGATACTCTAAAGCCTGTATCGAAATATTCAAATCCGACTTCAATAAAATATAACTATCAGGATTGCTGACACGCTTGCCAACCCTCTCTTCAAATTTGACTAAAAACTCTTCTTTTGGCAATAAAAAACATGATGCAAAATAATTTGCTTCTTGCTCCAAACGATCGCCATCTTCATTCATATCTTTATATTTGTGTAAAAGAATATGTCCTAGCTCATGAGCTAAGTCAAAATTTCGACGTACAGATGATTTATTCGTTCCCAACACAATATAAGGTCTTCCCAATTTTGACCATGCGCTATAAGCATCAGCTTGGTCATTAATTAATCGTTCCACGATATAGATGCCTGAACGTTCTAATTTATAAAGCAAATCATGATTATCTTTTGAAATACCTAATTTTTCCCTGGCATAAAGAGCCAATTCCTCAATGGATTCTCCCTTATGATAAGATTCACTCACTACATTACTTAGGTCATGAATTGTAATATTAGGTATAATTACAAAACTTTCAAAATAATCAATCAAACTATCTACCTTATGTAAATACATAGTTTGAATATCTATTGTTTTCCGTGTTGCTAGGTCTGCATTTCTAAAGGCAATTACAGAAGAATCAAATCGAATGCTCTCTTCTTCCTGTTCAAAATAAGTTAAATCAACATGAAATTGGTTGGCCAAATGTATTTTGGTTGATAATTTAGGTTTCGTTTCGTTGGACTCAAACTGCCAAATGGCTTGTTCCGTTAAATTAATTCTCTGAGCTAATTCTGCTCTACTTAAACCATTTAACAGTCGTAATTCTTTCAATACCCGACCATTAAACATTTACATACTCCTTACTACTTTTGACCTTCTTGTTTTTCTATTCTTGGAATAATTTCAAAATCTTCTGTTTCCGATAATTCTGAAAAATTAGGAATATCTTGATATTTAGCTTCTTCGAAATGGTACGAACTTGATTGAATATACTCAGACAAATCTTGAATCAAGTGTAACTGACCAGTTCGTGCATCAGGCATAACAACATCTACAGATATAATATTGTTTTCTGAGTCCGCCTCATAAGTTAAAATCATAAATTTTTCGATATTCGAATTTTTAGTAGCTTGTTCAATTTCTTGAATCATTTCATCAGAAACTAACTCCATCTGAATTGGAAAGGAATGACTATCTTCATCATTTTTGTAGGAAGAATGTTGATTAAGATAAAGTGTATTCATCTGAGCATATTCAAATAAGTAGCCACTCTTATTTTTTTGTACCAAAGGAAATTGGTTCGTAAGTCGCTTCTTACCCTTTATAATTAACAATACTTTCCCATATTTTTCTGTATTTGTTTCAAATTCTAAATATCCCCAAGTCTGTCCTGCTAATTGTAATTTATACTCAAACAAATCTGCTGATGCAAATGCAGTATCAATATGATTAGGTCGCGTCCATGCATAACCATTCGACACTATCATTGTCTCTCTTTTTTCTAGACGTTCATCTACATAATCTTTTTGCCCTTTCATCAAAGTATCTACAATTTTTTGTGCCTCAAGCGAATCAAAGAGATCCTGATTCAACATAATTCTTCCTCCTCCAAATACTTTTTAATGAATTATATCATTTTCTTAAATAAATTACTACAATAATTAGCTTTTTCTTAAAGTTCTGTGTCAGAGTAATTTAGAAAATTATATCTTCTATAGTAAAATCAATTAAAAACTGAACAAATTTATTGGGAAATTCAAATCGCTTTCTGAAAATATTTTAGGAACCGTAGTGTAATATTCCAGATTCAATTCACTATAAAACTAGCCTTTCTCCTGCAAAAGAAAAAGGAAAGACTTCCTTTCGTGCCTTTCCTCTTACTTGCTACTTGTTTGATTATTTTTGGTAAGCTACTGCTTGTTTGATAAAGTCCTGAATCGGCTCTCCTTGGTGGAGAGCTTTTACTATTTTCGAACCGACGATAACACCATCTGACACCGCATTGAAGCGTTCCAGATCGGCTTGACTAGATACACCAAAACCTGTCAAGACTGGGATGTCGGCCACTTGATGAAGTTGCGCCAAGTGCTTGTCCAAATCTGCACGGTAATTGCCTGATTTCCCTGTCACTCCATTGATGGCAACGGCATAGATGAATCCCTCCGCCCCTTCAATCAACTCTTTCTGGCGCTCAATTCCTGTGGTCAAGCTTACTAAAGGAATCAAGGCGATATCTGTATCTGCCAAAAATGGTTCTACAAAGTTGGCATGTTCATGAGGCAAGTCTGGGATAATCAAGCCCTTCACAGCTGTATCAGCCAGATCTTTGACAAAGTTCTCCACACCGTACTGAAAGAGGGGGTTGAAGTAGGTCATGATGACCAGTGGAATCTCTGTTTCAATGGTTTTCAAGGTTTCAACTAAAGCCTGGGTAGAGGTCCCGTGGGCTAAACTGCGCAAGCCAGCTTCTTCGATAACAGGTCCATCTGCAACAGGGTCTGAAAAGGGAATACCCACTTCAATTGCAGAGACACCCAAATCTTCTAAAAAGTGAATTGTTTCAGCAAGACCGTCCAAACCTTTCTCGTGGTCACCAGCCATGATATAGGGAACAAAAATTCCTTTTCCAGCTGCTTTAATAGCATTCAATTTTTCTGTTAGTGTCTTAGGCATGAGCTTCTCCCTTCTTTGCTGCATCTGCTTCCAAGCGGTCTTTGACTTGAACCACATCCTTGTCCCCACGACCTGATAGGCAGACAATCATAGACTTTTCTGGTCCAAGTTCTTTGGCCAATTTCACCGCAAAGGCGATAGCATGGCTAGATTCCAAGGCTGGGATAATCCCTTCCACACGAGACAAGAGTTGAAATCCTTCCAAAGCTTCTTCGTCTGTCACAGGGACATAGCTGGCACGTTTGATATCGTGGTAGTGAGAATGCTCTGGACCGATACCAGGATAGTCCAAACCTGCTGAGATAGAGAAGGCTTCAAGAATTTGACCATGGGCATCTTGGAGCACATCCATGAGAGAACCGTGAAGAACACCCGGACGACCCTTGGTCAAGGTAGCAGCGTGGTGCTCTGTATCCACACCAAACCCTGCTGCTTCAGTTCCATACATAGCTACTGACTCATCTTCTACAAAGGGATGGAAGAGCCCGATAGCATTCGACCCACCACCAACACAGGCTACTAGGGCATCTGGCAGATCTCGACCTGTCAAGTCACGGTACTGTTGTTTAGCCTCTCGACCGATGACACTTTGGAAGTCACGAACGATTTCTGGAAATGGATGAGGCCCCAAGGCAGAACCAAGGATATAGTGGGTATCGTCGATATTAGCCACCCATGAACGAAGGGCTGCATTGACCGCATCCTTGAGCACGCGCGAACCATCTGTCACGGCCTCGACCTTAGCTCCCAAAAGCTCCATACGGAAGACATTGAGGGCTTGGCGTTTGACATCTTCCTCACCCATGTAGATGGTACATTCCATGTTAAAGAGGGCCGCAGCAGTTGCAGTTGCCACACCGTGCTGACCAGCACCCGTTTCTGCGATAATTTTCTTTTTACCCATGCGTTTGGCAAGCCAAACTTGTCCTAAGGCATTGTTAATCTTGTGGGCTCCTGTATGGTTAAGGTCTTCCCGTTTGAGATAAATCTTGGCTCCGCCGATATGCTGGGTCAAATTTTTTGCGTAGTAAAGGGGAGTTTCACGTCCCACATACTGGCGCAAAAGTTGGTTTAATTCCTCTTGGAAACTTGGGTCTGCCTGACTTTCACGGTAGGCCTTCTCCAACTCCAAAACTGCTGTCATCAATGTTTCTGGGACAAAACGTCCGCCGAATTTTCCGTAAAATCCATCTTTATTTGGTTCCTGATATGCCATCCTTTACCCTCTCTATAAATCTTCTAATCTTTTCATGATCTTTTTGTCCATCTGTCTCCACTCCACTCGATACATCTACTGCATAGGGAGTAAAATGTTGAATTGCTTTTACTACATTGTCTTCATTAAGGCCACCTGCGATAAAGAAGGGCTGTGCTAGTCCAGTCGTATCCAGTTGACCCCAATCAAAGGACTGGCCACTTCCTGCCACAGGGGCATCAAAGAGTAGATAATCTGCCTGAGAATTGGGGACATGCCCATTTCCATCTACCTGCACAGCCTGAATACTGGCACAAGGCAAATTCTCAAATAAATCATCTGCCACCTGACCGTGAACTTGAACCAAGTCCAAGCCAACTTTGTCAATCGCTTCCAGCAGTTCTACCCGACTTGGTGAAACAAATACTCCAACCTTTTTCACATCTGCAGGAATAAGCTTTGCCAACTCAGCTGCCTCTTCTAAAGTCACCTGTCTTTTACTAGGTGCAAAGACAAAACCGATATAGTCGGCTCCTGCTGAAACGGCTGTTTCCACCGCTTCTTTGGTCGATAGTCCACAAATTTTAACCTTTGTCAATCTGCAACTCCTTGATTCTCTGGGCCACATTTTCTGCCTGCATAAGAGCTGTCCCTACCAAAATTCCGTTAAAGTATGGGGCTAGTCGTTCCGCATCCTGCCCTGTGAAAATGGCAGATTCAGAAATGTAATAGCGACCTTCCTCAAAGTAAGGGGCTAAATCTACACTGGTCTGCAAGTCGACCTCAAAGGTAGTCAAGTTGCGGTTGTTGACCCCGATAATCTCAGCACCAAGTCTGTGGGCTACCTCTAGTTCAGCTAGATTGTGAGTCTCCACTAAGACTTCCAGACCAAGCTCTGTCGCGTAGTCATACAGTTCCTTGAGGCGTTCTTCGGACAAGGCTGCCACAATAAGCAAGATAACTGTCGCACCTGCATTGCGAGCGCGGATGATTTGCTTTTCATCTATGATAAAGTCTTTGTTGAGCGTCGGAATCTCTACCTGACTGGAAATCTCCCGTAGATAATCCAAATGCCCTTTAAAGAAAACCTCATCTGTCAACACCGAAATCATCACTGCTCCGTTTTCTTCATAAGTCTGGGCCTGTTGCACAATATCCACATCGAGATTGATATCTCCCAAACTAGGGCTAGCTTTCTTGACCTCAGCGATTACCTGCAAGCGGTCCTGATGATTCTTCAAAAATTCTGCCAAGCGATAGGTCTGGCGCAGAGGCTGGATTTGCTCCAGCTTCATCTGCTCCACCTCACGCGCCTTCTGCTCTAAGATTCGTGCTAAAAATTCCTGACTCATTTTTGGTACTCCTGTAACAGTCTGAGTTTTTCAAGTGCCTTGCCTCTAGCAATCACTTGACGGGCCAAGGCAACTCCTTCCTTGATGCTATCAATCTTACCATTAGCATAGAAACCAAGACCAGCATTCAAGACTGTCGTTTCCAAGAATGGACTTGCTTCGTTTTTCAGAACGCTAAGCAAAATTTCTGCATTTTCCTGAGCATTCCCACCACGAATATCTTCCATAGCATAGCCTTCCATTCCCAAATCCTCTGGAGTAAAGCTTGACAAGCTGATTTCGCCATTTTCAAGAAGTGCAATCTTGGTTGTTCCGTTCAAGCCAGCTTCATCCAATCCTTCTGGTCCAGCAACCACGATGGCACGTTTGCGACCCAGATTTTTCAAAACCTGAGCTGTACTTTCTAGGAGTTCTGGACGACTAATTCCAAGAAGCTGTGTTTCTAAAGCCATTGGATGAATCAGTGGACCAGTCAAGTTCATAATCGTTGGAATTCCCAATTCCAAACGAGCTGGCATGATGTATTTCATAGCTGGGTGAATATTTTTAGCGAAGAGAAAGACGATTCCAGTTTTATCAAAGACCTTACCTAGTTCAGCTGGTTTGAGGTCAAGATTGATTCCCAAGGCTTCGAGGACATCTGCGGAACCAGATTTAGAAGAAATCGAGCGGTTACCATGCTTGGCCATGTGAATACCGCCACCAGCCAAGACAAAGGCTGCAGTTGTGGAAATATTAAAACTGAAAGACTTGTCCCCACCTGTACCACAGTTGTCCATAGCATCATGAATCTCAGTTGGAATATGCTGGGCATGTCCTCTCATGACTTGGGCAATGGCTGTGCGTTCTTCAGGTGTTTCCCCCTTCATCTTAAGAGCTAAGAGGAGAGAAGCAATCTGCGCTTCAGTTACACGCCCAGTTACGATACGCTCAATGACATCCGTCATTTCCACACCTGATAAATTTTCAAATTTTGCTAGTTTTTCAATAATCTCTTTCATCCTAGTTTCCTCACTTTACAACCTTCTCGATAAAATTCCGAATAGAAGACAAGCCGTCTGGCGTTCCAATGCTCTCTGGATGGTACTGGAAGCCATAAATCGGTAGGTTTTTATGTTGAATCCCCATGATGGCTTGGTCATCAGTCGAACGAGCTGTCACTTCAAAGTCTTCTGGCATTTCCTCAATCAAAATACTGTGATAACGCATGACCGCACGTCCATCCTCAATACCTTGATACAAAACAGATGGCGCTTCAAAGTTGATATTGCTCTGTTTCCCATGCATGACTTTTGGAGCCAAACCTAGCTTACCACCAAAGACTTCTGCAATGGCTTGGTGGCCCAAACAAATCCCTAGAATCGGCTTCTTGCCTGCAAAATCACGAATCATGTCTTCCATCTTTCCAGCATCAACTGGCCAACCAGGACCAGGAGAAAAGACCAGACCATCTGCTTTTTCAGCTTCTTCATACAGCTTGGAATCATCATTTCTCAGAACCTGAACTTCTGCAAAATTCCCAATGTATTGGGCCAAGTTATAGGTAAAAGAATCATAGTTGTCAATCAATAAAATCATGGTCTTAGTTCTCCAATTCTAGTCATAGATTTTGCTTTGTTAATGGTTTCTTGGTATTCGTTTTGGGCGATAGAGTCGTAGACAATCCCTGCCCCAGCCTGCACATAGGCTCTTTGATTTTTGAGAATCATGGTTCGGATGGCAATGGCCAAATCCATATCACTCGTCGCAGACAAGTAGCCGATTGCTCCTGCATATACGCCCCGTTTTTCCGTTTCCAGTTCATAGATGCGTCTCATCGCCCGAATCTTTGGTGCTCCAGAAACGGTTCCAGCAGGAAGTGTAGCTTTCAAGGCATCCATGGCCGTGAGTTCTGCAAGCAAACGCCCCTTGACCACGCTGGTCAGATGCATAACATAACGGAAGAGCTCCACTTCCATATACTTAGTGACTTGGACACTGGCCGTTTCAGAGATGCGGCCAATATCGTTACGCCCCAAGTCTACCAACATTCGATGTTCTGCTGTTTCCTTCTCATCAGAGAGGAGGTCAGTCGCCAAGGCCTTGTCTTCTTCATCCGTAGCCCCTCTTGGTCGCGTCCCTGCAATCGGATTGGTTGTCACGATGCCATTTTTGACAGAAACCAAACTTTCTGGACTGGCACCGATGATTTGATAATCCCCAAAGTCATATAAATAGAGGTAATTGGATGGATTGGTCACGCGGAGATTTCTGTAGAAGTCAAATGGATTTCCAGTAACTTCTGCTGAGAAGCGCTGACTGAGTACACATTGGAACATATCGCCATTACGAATCAAGTCGCGAGCGGTTTCCACCATTTCCTCAAACTTCTGAGGAGCGATATGGGGTTTGAAGTCTAACGGAGATAGATCCAAGTCTTCAAATTCATTTGGAGCAGGAATGCGTAATTCCTCAAGCACTTGGTTCAAGGATTTTTCCAAGGCCTCTTGACTGCGCTCACTATAAAGTGCATCCTCTATGACATGTATCTTCTCCTTCTTGTGGTCAAAGACCATATAGCTCTCATAGACAAAGAAATGCATGTCTGGCGTCCCAATTGTATCCTCAGGGATTTGACCAATTTCTTCATAAAGCGAAATCATATCGTAACCCACAAAACCAATGGCTCCACCACCAAAAGGGAGCTCTGAGTGGTGCTGACTCTTATGAATCACTTCATAAAGGAAATCCAAGGGATCCCGATCAATCACTTGACCATTTTGATAGAGAACTCCATTTTCAAACTTAATCTCAAAAACTGGATTATAGGCTAGGATAGAAAAACGAGCCGTTTCCTTGTCTCTCGGAATACTCTCTAAAATAACCTTATGTTGCCCCTTTAAGCGCATATAAGCCAAGATTGGTGATAAGACATCTCCATGAATGATTCGTTCCATTGTAATTTCCCTTTCAGTTCTACTTCTAGTCCGTGGTGACTGTATGAAAAATCCCCACGCAAAATAACTTGCGTGAGGACGAAATTCGCGGTGCCACCTCAATTATAGGATTTCTCCTATCTCTCATTCCTGTCTCAGATATCTCCTGTAACAGGCTGTGCGATAAAGGGCACTCCCTTGAGAATGATGTTTTCTTCTCTCGTTTCAGATGAACCCAACTTTACAGCTTTCTCTGCTTGTTTTCAGCAACCACAAGCTCTCTGTGAGAGAAAGAACTGTAATTTTTCCATCTATTATTTTTTAGCTTCTAGTAATCTGCAATCGCAGCTAGGTCCTTGCCTCCACGACCAGAGACATTGATGAAGAGATGTTCATCTCGGTACACCTTTATACTCTTCGAAAATCTCTTCAAACCGCGTCAACGTCGCCTTATCGTAGGTATGGTTACTGACTTCGTCAGTTCTATCTGCAACCTCAAAACAGTGTTTTGAGCTGACTTCGTCAGTTCTATCCACAACCTCAAAACAGTGTTTTGAGCAGCCTGCGGCTAGTTTCCTAGTTTGCTCTTTGATTTTCATTGAGTATTACTAGCTTTTTTCGTATTAGTCCAGCCTTTTTGTTTGCTTTTAGTAGTAGGCAAGGAGCTGTAGATAGAACTCAAGTTCATCAAAGCGACTTAAGGCCCTAATAAAAGATAAACCAAACGACGGATAGAAAAAAGCCCACACACAGAATATACTTCCGTGTGAGGGCGTTGGTAACGCGGTGCCACCTCAATTATAAAGGGACTATCCCTTTACATCTCTGCCTTGTTTAACAACAAGCTGCACTGTAAGGTGTGCGCACCGAATTTTCATTGTTTCAAATTCATTTTCAAAATCAGCCCACTTTCACTACTTCCAACCACCTATTCACAACCACCACAGGCTCCCTGAAGATCAAAAATAGTTACTTTTCTGATTTGTTGAACTTATTTTAATACTTTGTTTTTTCTTTGTCAAGACTTTTTTACGATTTTTTTGAAAATATCATTCGAATGTGACCATGTCTTCCTTAGATCGAACATGAACATGTCCCACTTGTTAGAAATTGGATCCAACTCAATAGAAACTGAATGGAGGCTAAACAGAACTTATTTTAGAACACTCCATCTTTTCCACTAGGATTTTCAAGAATTAAACAATACTAGAAACTCTGTCTCCTAACAAATTTAGGAGAAACTTCAACAGATGTGACACTTTCCCCTTTAATAATTGCTAAAACACCTTCTATCATTTCTTTAGCCAATTTAACATAATTGGGAGCAATTGTAGACAAAGCTGGAGTATAATACTGAGAAATAGGAATATTATCAAATCCAATAATAGAAATATCATCTGGAATAAGAATTCCTTTCTCATAGCACGCACGAATCAAGCCCTGAACCTTTTCATCTCCTGAAACAAAAATAATGTCCGGATAATTTTGGGTAGTCAAGTGCTGCATTGCATAAGAATAAACTGAATCAATTGTAGATAAGCCATAAATGACTTTTAAATCCATAAAGTAATTTTTATCATTCAGAAAAGAACGCACACCTCTTTCACGATCCTTATTAACATGAGATTCTCCTCCCATAAGCAACCACATATTTTTAAATTTTTCTTCAGTTACAGCTTTCATCATATCATAAGTAGCTTGAAAATTATTATTAGATACATAGACTACTCCAGACGTTTGAGATTCACCGAAAACAAGAAAAGGCATATGGTTCTTCTTTAAATACTGAATTCTGATATCATCTACACTTTCATAAAAAACAATAACACCATCTACTAGGCTACCTGTGCTTGATATAATTGAATTACTAATTGTATCCTCCTCTCCAAAGTACTCAACTATAGCATTAACACCAAATTCTTTACACGTCCGTAACACTTTATCTAACAGCGTATGAAACCAAATTAAAGGAAAAGAGTCGATTTTTTTTACAGAAATCAATATATTTATAGCTTCTTTTTTAGTTAAATTTTTTGCATACGCATTTGGAATATACGACAATTCCTCTATAACTTTTTGAATCGCTTGATAAGTTTCTTCTTTAACATTTACTCCACCATTAATAACTCGTGAAACTGTTTTTGGAGAAAAACCTGATAAACGTGCAATATCATAAATAGTTACCTTTTTCCCATTTATATTTTTCATTTCAGTCCTCTATTACAAACATTCTAATATTACTATACAATATTTAATTTTTTTTAACAAGAGAATTTAGTAAATTATTTAAGATCCACAAATTCACAAAATTAATTTTACAAATATTCTTCCCCTTCAAAAAAGTTTAAATTGCATTTCACACCTTTATTTTTAAGAATGTTTCCAACTTCACGACAAATAAATTCATATGAGAAAAAACTACCATAAAATTGTAGATTAACTTTTTCAGTAAAATGTGTAGGATTTATAAAAACATATAATAGCCTGTCAATGTAACATTTTAACATAGAGTTAATTTTTTCTTTAAAGATAACATTTGTTATCAACTCATCAGGAGGTAAATGAAAGGCAAACACCATTTCACAAATATCATAAAAAGAAATAAATTTGTATACTTGTATCAAACAATTATTATCAAAATATTCTATTTTACCTAAATCAAAATTGATTTTATAATCTTTCATAAAAACCTCTGAGCAAAAATCTACTCAAAAATTAGATGATTAAAACATCTAAAAAACAAAAGGACAAAAACATCTGTCCCTTTGTTTACTAAATTTCAGCTAATTTCTTCGACATAAATAACACCTACAATATTAGCAATTTCTTCCATCAGTCGAAGATGTTCAAATCTACCTGATAATTCCAGAGTAATAAATGACGCTATTTTTTTGTCCGGAACATCAAAGTATTCAATTCTGTCAGAATTAACATCTCCAAACGCTGTTCTTGAATCGGTCATTCTGATACCATTTTCTGCACAATAAACCAATACACGATTATAGGCTTCTGTAGATTTAACTACTATATACAATTCAATCATTTTAGAACGATTTTGCAGATATTTTTTTAGTGGTTGGAACATGGATATCACACCCCAAACAGAAATGGCTACTAAAAGAGCTCCCTCATAAAAACCTACTCCAATAGCTAATCCAATTCCTGCCGAAGCCCAAATGCCTGCTGCAGTTGTCAGACCTGTAATTTTCTTTTTATCTGTAATAAGAATCGTTCCAGCGCCTAGAAAACCCACACCTGATATAACTTGAGCTCCTAATCGTGTAGGATCTCCTGTCCCAAATTTATAAGATACGTATTCATTCGTCATCATAATCAAACATGCAGCTAGACAAACAATACTATAAGTTCGGATGCCTGCAGGCTGGGATTTGCTCCCTCTCTCTAAACCAATTATACTACCAATGACTACTGATAAAACAATCCTGACAACTATTTCAATATTTGATAACCCAAGACTAGTGGCTGTCATGATTATTTCCTTACTTTACGCCCCGGTCTTTGTGTGAAGTATAATACCGTTCCAGAAATAATCATCAGAACAATTGTATAAACAAATACCAGAGCTTGTGCATTAGATGTTGCTGTTTCATCACCTGCAGATCGAATCGTAATACCTAATGGTTGAGCTAGGGGATGGTAAAGGAATACAGATAAGTCGAAGTCAGTTAATAAAGAGTTAAAGTTTAAAGCAATAACAGAGAGAACAACCGGTAAAATAAATGGAATGATAACCTTCATCATAGTATAAAAAGGTGAAGCACCCATACTTCTTGCTGCATCTTCCATCTCATCATCAACACTAAATAAAATAGCACGTACCATTCTATAAGAAAATGGGATTTTTACAACTATATATGCAATAAGTAGAATTACCAAACTACCTACCAAAATCTGATTCAAGACAAGAAATTGTGGTTGATTAAAAGTAAATAATAAACTTACTGCTAAAAGTGTACTTGGTAGTAACCAAGGAAGTAGAGCACCATATTCAAATAAGAAATCAAAACGAGATTTATGTTTTCTGACAACACGAGCAAATACAACTGCGAGAATTGTTGCTGTTGTCGCAGCAATAATAGAATAAATAAAGCTGACCAAGAATGGAGAGAATGCCGCACTATTACTAAAGAATAAGCGATAATTTTCTAAAGTAAAGTTTGATAATGTTAAGTTACCTGTTTGAATTGCAACTGGATCTGTAAATGAGTATAATACTATAAAAATTAGTGGAAGCATGAAAACTGTGAACAATCCATATGCTACAATGTGAGCAATGATATTCCAAGGCTTAGACGCAATTTTTTGTTTTTTAAGAGGCGCTTTAGTCTTAGAGATAGAAATATAATTTCCACCTTTTTCTATCTTATTCATGATAGTAAGCAAAATTGTAGTTGCAATACCTAAAATAATTGCAAGTAAGGCAGCTAAATCACGAGAATTCCCCATCCCTGCAAATGTAATAATCATTGGATTTATAGTTTGAAATTCTTTACCACCAACAATCATGGGTGCTGCTACTGCAGATAAACCACTAAGAAAAACCATAATAGTAAGTGCAAATAGAGTTGGAATTAAGGTTGGTAACACTACTTTTCGGAAAACAGTAAATGGTTTTGCTCCCATATTTCGAGCAGCCTCAATAGTGTGATAGTCAACGCTTCGAATTGTATTTGTTAAAAACAATGTATGATTAGCAGTTCCTGAAAATGTCATAATGAATAAGACTGCACCATACCCAATAAACCAGTTAGGGTCTAAAGAAGGGATAACATTTTGTAAAAATTTTGTAATCAATCCATATGGACCATAGACAAATTTATATCCAGTCGCTAAAACCACTCCTCCATAAATTAAAGAGGTCATATAACCTAATTTTAAAATTTTAGCACCTTTAATATCAAAGTACTCTGTAAATAGAACACAAAGAATACCTACGACATTAACTGTAATAATGAGTGAAAATGCTAACTTAAAACTGTTCATAATACTCTGAAGTGCCCTCTGAGATTTTAGAACACGATGTACAGCATCAAGGGAAAATTCTCCTCCTTTTACAAATACATTCACTACTAGATCAAAGTTTGGATAAATAATAAATGTTACTAAGAACCAGATTAACCCTAAACGAATAAGCCAATCTTTTAAATTTAATTTATGACGCATACTGCACCTCCTTAAAATTGCAGAACGTCTGATGGTGTGATAAATAATTCCACACTTTCTCCGACAGATCTAATAGCAGCCTGACTATCAATACTTGTTACATTAAGAATCTGACTTTCAGAAACTTTTATTGTATAGTGAATTGTAACTCCAGAAAACTCAACATCAATAATTGTCCCTTTTAGAATGAAATCTTGTTCAGTTTCACGATTGAATCGAACTTTCTCTAATCGAATGTATCCTTTTTTATCTTCTAAGAAAACGCTTGTATTTTTCAGTAATACTTCGTGGACTGTTTCATCGGTCAAAACATTAATATCTCCAATAAAATCACATACAAATTCAGTTTGAGAATTATGATAAATCTCTACTGGTGTACCGACCTGTTCGATGTATCCATTGTTAAAGACTGCAATTCTATCAGATAAAGTCAAGGCTTCCTCTTGATCATGAGTAACATATAAAGTAGTAATACCTAACTCTTTTTGAAGTCTTTTCAACTCTTTTCTCAAATCTACACGTAATTTTGCGTCAAGGTTTGACAATGGTTCATCTAGACAAAGAATTTTAGGTTCAAGAACCAGAGCACGAGCCAATGCTACCCTTTGTTGTTGACCCCCAGATAATTCTGATACATTACGCTGTAACTGTTGATCAGAGATCTTAATTTTTGCTGCCACTGCTGATACTTTAGCTTTAATAACATCTGGAGCTACCTTCTTAACTTTTAAACCAAATGCAATATTATCAAAAACAGTCATAGTTGGAAATAGCGCATAAGATTGAAATACAATACCAATTCCACGCTTTTCAGGTTCCAAATGAGTGACATCTGTTCCATTAACTTCAATACTTCCTGATGATGGATCTAAAAAACCTACCAATGCTCTCAAAGTAGTTGATTTACCACATCCTGAAGGCCCAAGAAATGTAAAGAATTCCCCTTCATGTATATCTAAATTCAGATTATCAATTGCAACAAAATCACCATATTTAATTTGAATATTATCAAATTTAATCATCTCACTAACTCCCTCTATTACTAAACCAAAAGCCTCTCTTTATTTCTTCCATAAATTTAGAAATAATAGAGAGACTTGGACATAAAAAATAACTCTTATTTCTTATTGTACGTATTCTAATTCAGCTTTTTCTACCCATTCATCCAAATGCTTTCCAACAGCTTCCCAGTCAATATTTTGTGGTTTCACTTGATCAACAAATTTTTTCGTATCTTCAGGTAACTCTTTTAGGGCATCTTTATTTGCAGGAATAGATCCAAATTTTTTACTATATTCTACTTGAATTTCTGATTGACCAAACCAATCAATAAATTCTTTAGCTAACGCTTGTTTTTTACTAGTGCTTAAAACCATAGTTTGTTCAGTTACAAATGGAACCCCAATTTCAGGAGACATCACTTTAAAAACAACATTTTGCTCTTTTTGACCAACTAGAGCCCCGGACCCCCAGATCATACCGTATTGGATAGCGTTTTCTTTGTCTAATACTTTAACAACTGTGCTTTCACCTTTTTGAAGAGTATAGGCATTTGCAAAGTATTCTTTTGCAACTTCCCAGCCCTTTTCCGATACTCCTAAATCACCTTTTTCATCAAGATAACGAACTAGAATACTTGCGTAAATGGCGCGTCCAGTCCCACCAGTTAAGCCATAAATGGAATATTGTCCCTTATATTTACTAGCTAACTCTGTCCAGTCTTTTGGCATTTCTTTTGCATCAGGAGCTCCAATCAATACCAAGGGTTGAACAATAACTGGGTTATAATAATTATCTTTATCTGATAAAGATTGATCAATTTTATCTAACCATTTAGGCTTGTACTGTACTAGTAATTTTTGATCTCTAATTTTATTTGAGTCAACAGCACCAATTCCAAATACCATATCTGCAACTGCATTATTCTTCTCAGCAATAACACGGTCTGCTAATTGAGCGCCAGCAATATCAACCATTTTTATATTAAAACCAGCTTCTTTTGCTTTAGCAGTTAACCAATCACCACGACCATTTGAGACTGAGTTCGAATAGATTACTAATTCTTGACTTTTATCAGCTTTTTCTTCAGATGAAGAAGCAGTCGTAGAATTTGAACCTCCAGAGCAAGCAGCAAGTGTAGTAAGAGCAACTCCCGTTGCAAGTACAGTAGACCAAACTTTCATTTTTTTCATGATAAGTTCTCCTTTTTTATTATTTTATTTAAATTTTTCGTGATATGGAACAAATTGTCTCATATCTTCAAATACAGTATAGTCAATACGGTTTACAGTAATAGTTGGAATCTTCTCTAATAAAATTTCAGTTAATTCTGCTCTGACTTTAGTAAACTCTTCTTCCTCCTCTTCGGTTAGAGGAATCCGAAGATACCCAATTGAAATATGGAATTGATATCTATCATGATTAGGGAAACAAACACCTGCTTTTTCTGAGACATAAGTACGAATTTCTTCTAATCTCTTTGCAGAAGCTTCATCTGCAGGTTCAACTAGTATGTTTTGTTTTCCCATTTCAGTTATACGCATATGAATTTCTTCATCCAACAATGGAAAAATTTCAAGTTGTTTAGCAAAGTAATCATGTATTTCCTGTAAAGGTGTATCTAGAGGAAGATTACTGCTCCAAAACTCCGTTTCACGATTTTCATGGCACAACAATTCAATTACAGTCATGTGAATAGAATTCCTTGGAGTTAAAGTAAACTTATCGATAAATGGTAATTCTCTATAACGTGATTGAATAATATCAACAACTTCCATCAAATCTTGTTTAGTATAAAGATTTGCTACAACTGTATTCCCAGGGAAATGATTAAATTCCCCATTTTCTTTGAACTTAATTTTTGTTAAGTTTTTCATATAAAGACCTTCTTTTTTATATTTGACATCGGTGTCACCATGTTTACATTATACAATGAAACCGTTTCCTTTGTCAAGCGCTGTCAAACTTTTTTTATTTATCTTTCATTAAATATGCATTTCATTAAAAGGTTAAGTAATTTTTCCAAAATACAGCACTCATATAGACAGTATCATCAATTATAGTCATTGGGATTTTTTGATTGCCAATTCCATGTATCTCTACACATGTCTTCAATCGATTTTGTTGTCCTCCAATTTAATTCCTTATATGCTTTGTCTGCATTTGCATAACAAGTTGCAACGTCTCCTGAACGTCTTGGAACTATTTTATAAGGAATAGGGATCTTATTAACACTTTCAAATGTATTTACAAGTTGTAATACACTAGTGCCTTCTCCCGAGCCTAGGTTATAGATATAAACATCTGTTTTTTCAGATACTTTTTCTAAAGCTTTTATATGTCCTATTGCTAAATCTACTACATGGATCTTTTATCTCATTTTTCCCTTTTTCAAATAAGTTATCTACTCTATGATCAGTTATTTCCATTTCGTTTACTAACATGACGCAGTCACCTAGCATCATATACTCCAACTTTTTTTCTGAAAGTTTAGCAAATATAAAAGCAAATATTGGTAAGCGATAATATAGTATATTGAAACTAGAATAGTACACCTCTACTTCTAAAACATTGTTAGAAATCGATTTGACTGTCCTGATTGATTTGTCCTATTATTATTTCATTTTACTATACTCTGTTAATTCATATGAGTTTAAACCGATTTCATCTTTAACCTCGAGTAAAGCAGTTTCAAATATTTGTTTAAGAGTTTTTGATTCTTTACAATTAACCGACAAACTTTCTGATAAAATATGTACAACTTCTGAGACTGAATAACCTATCTCCTCTTTAGAATTATATAAATCTGTAGCTCCACCAATAATCCAAAAATACTGATTTTGTGAACCTACAATATCCTCATTTTCTACGGAACTTCCTTGTATCGAACAAATTTTATTTATCTTTACCATAATACTTCAACCCTTTTAGTGTCAAAAGTAAACCAATTCCTGTCACTGTTAAGAATAGTTCCATAATCTTGTTCGAACCAGTCTTTGGTAATTTTTGTTTTACATCTACTATTTCTTTAGATTTATTAATATGATTTTCAGTTTCTCTGCCATCTCCAACTATTTTATAGTTTACTTCTTCTGTCTTATTATCTTGTTTATTGTCGATCTTGTCATTAATTTGTCTATTATCTTTACTTGAGTTAAACTCTCCGTTCTTCTAGTTACTATCAATTACATTATTTGAATTAGATTGTTTTTCCTCTTTGTTTTTTTCTTTTTCGTTTTTATCACTTAAATTATTTGTTACAATTTTGTAAAGCCCATTCTCCGTTACAATATTGAAATTACCATCGCTATCACGTATAACAGGTTCTTTCCCATTTGAATCCTCAATAACAATTCCTTCTTTACCACCGAATATACTATTCTCTGAGACTACAAAATTATCACTAACTCGTAATAATTCAATATTTGGTTGTTCTGTTTCCTTAGAATTATTATTAATTACATTTTTTGTTACAGTAATATCTGATACTTTTCCTAAATATTCTGCACTATCTTTTGCAACTCGTATCGCTTTTATTTTAGGATCGGCAATATTAAATATATTTTCGGCGATAACCACCTGTTTATTTAAATCTAATAGGTCTTTAGTGTTTTTATAGCTATAAGCATTTACTAAAGCTGCTCCGCTTTCTCGATAATGTACACTCTCTCCTTTAACTTTCTTATCAAAGCGATTTCCTTTGATTAATACATCAGTGAATCCTGTAAAACGTACACCTGCATACATCATGTTATCAAAATGATTATTTAAAATTTTAATATTAGAGGGGTTCTGTGTCGACAATGTTTGATAGTGTGTGCCAATTGCTGTTACTAATTCCCCAGATTTATCACTTTTGCCAAAATAGGAATTTTGAATAGTCACATTTTCAGATTTTTTCCCATCATCATTCAAGGCATAAGGAAAACCTTTTCTAGTTAATGGTTCAATCTGAATGCTCTCCTTACTTATGATTTGCCCATCCTTCATCGTTTTGGGTAAGGCTTGCCCAAGAAAACGAGAATTATCAACTAATACATTTTTCGAACCTGCAATTTGAATAGCATGCCCTTGATAACTATCCTTGAATGTTACATTTTTTATAGTTACGTTATTTGAATTCCCAATAGCAAATGCACCTGAAGAATTTATAAGTGGTAGATTTTTTGCTTTAGTTCCTTCTTCATTCAAAGCACCGTTCATATCAATCGTACCACCAGAATAACTAATATCTTCTGTTGGGCCCCATTCTACTTGCGCACCATCATCCGTAAATAAACCTGTCATAAAAACAATGGAAGGGTGATTCTTAATATTTATACCATTTAGAATTGTAGCTTTCTCATTCAATTCTAAGTGTGTATGACTTTTTAAAAAAACAATTTCTTTTACTAAATAAGTTCCTTCAGGAAAATATACATTTCCTCCACCTAGCCCTTGAGCTGCAGCATCTATTGCATCTTGAATTGCTTGTCGATCATCATGAATCCCATCACCTACCGCACCATAATCTTTTACACTTAAAGCAGTATCTTCAAATTCTTTTTTGATAATTCTGTCACTTATAACATCTTCCTTATAACTCTTATTTTCATTAGTAGATGTTACTGTAGATTCAACTGTTCTGTTGTCTAATTGTGAATTGGAACGAATAGTACCATTAGAGCTGATACTATTAACACTTAACGAATTATCTAAACCATTAGTGGTTGAATTAGAGGCAATCATTTCAGCAGAACGATTCTGATTAACAGTTGGTGAATTATCTAAATCATTAGTAATAGCATTAGAAGACTCTTTTGTAGCCATCGGTGAAGAACTAGTAACAACTTCATCCGATAAAATACCTTGGCTTCCCAAAATTGAAATTGCCAATAGTACCGAGCAAGTCCCCACCTTTAATTTACGAATACTGAATACCTCATTAGGAACAAAATATTTCATCAGAACCTCCAATTTTTTACTATTTTTAACAATTGATTATTACTTTTCTTAAAATAGATAGAATGACACCGCTGTCATTATCTTTATCATATATTTTCCAAATTGAATTGTCAAGGAATAACACAAGAAAATATTAAAATTTATACTCTTCGGAAATCTCTTCAAACTAGGTCAGTGCCGCCTTGCCCTAAGTCTAGGTTACTGACTTGGTCAGTTCTATAGTAGACTGAAACTATAATAGTACACCTCTACTTCTAAAACATTGTTAGAAATCGATTTGACTGTCCCGATCGATTTGTCCTATTCTTATTTCCTTTTACTATATCTACAACCTCAAAGCAGGGTTTTGAGCTATCTATGGCCAACTTCCTAGTTTGCTCTTTAGCCTTCCATTCAAAAGTGATGCTATCTTTCTTAGCTTGAATATAAAATATCCCATTTACTATATTTAAATTTATTGATATGTTGTAAATTATAAATGAAAGAACAAATACCTTGTCATACAAGCATTCGCCAGGGATATTTACCTTAATATCGCTCATATGGCGGATTGAAACTAAAATACTACAATATATTTCTTAAATAGACCTTCTATAAAAGCTAGATTTAACCTCGATAAAAATAGATGCAGTGCTTCTAAAATACTGGAATAGGGCATATAGGTAATCGTAGACAAGTGTTTTATAGATTGTCTCGCAGGAGATCTAATGATGTATAGCAAGCATCACTAAACATATGGGATATTCGTATTATTATAATATCAATATGATATAAATTCTATCATGCAAAAGAATGACTAGAACATGAAAGACAGGCACAAAACTTTGAACAATATTCTGAAAACAAAAAAAGACGCGAGTTTCCACAATCTCACTCATGGAAACTCACGTCTTTCAAAAAATAGGGTGAATTGAAAACTAGAACAAGACACTAGATTTTCTAAATGATGTCTAGTAAGGATTCTAAATGCTACACCAAATTGCTCACATCTTATTTCAAACCACGGGACTCCCACAAGAAAGGAAAATCCTATAAAAATTCTCTCTCTGAGGAGAAAGGAGCCTCAACTACAGGTGTAAACTATTATCAATTGAAAACAACAGTTTTTACACTCAATTAGACTTTTTAAGGACAGGATCACTTTCGCTTGACTGTAGTTTGTCATTTTTTTGATAAAGTTAGCACTTTTTCAGAAACTGTTTTGAAAGTCTCAATGATATAGTCTACTTCTTCATCGCTTAATTTAGTATGAAGAGGGAGGGTAATTTCATTCTCAAAGAAGGCATAGGCCTTAGGATAGTTCGTCATATCAAATCCAAGATTCTTATAGGCTGTCAAGAGAGGAAGCGGTTTGTAGTGAACATTACTTGCAATTCCTGCTTTAGCCAATTCTTGGATGATGAGGTTGCGTTCTTCTAGGCTTGCTCCTTCTACACGGGTGATGTAGAGGTGGCGTGAAGATTCGACAGTTTCAGTCTTGTGTGCCAAAGGATGGATGCGAGAACCTACAAAACCACTATCATAGCGGTCCACAATGTCCTTACGGCGTTGTAACAAACTTGGATAGCGGTCCAATTGTACCAAACCAAGTGAAGCCATGATATCGGTCATGTTGCACTTATAGGCTGGTGTAACGATATCGTATTCCCATGACCCCAGTTGCATCTTGGCAAGAGCATCCTTAGTTTGCCCGTGAAGGGAAAGGATTTGGAATTCCTTGTACATCTCTTCGTCATCAATCACTGGATTGGCTTTCCAAGTCGCACTTCCACCTTCTGCCGTTGTAAAGTTCTTAACGGCATGGAATGAGAAGGAAGTAAAGTCAGCGATAGAACCAGAAGGTTGTCCTTTATAAGTAGATCCCAAAGCGTGGGCACTATCAGAGACAATGACAATACGGTTAAAGGCCTTTTGCCACTTGCTTGAAGCGGTAAAGAAGTCACGTTTTTTCTCCACGACTTGGAACAAACGGTCATAATCGCAAACAATCCCTGCGAGCTCTACTGGGATAATCACCTTAGTTTTCTCAGTGATAGCTTGCTCAAGCAGGTCATAGTCCATCTCAAACGTATCTGCTTGGATATCCACCATGACAGGGGTTGCTCCCACGTGCGTAATGACACTACATGAAGCCGTATAGGTCATGGCTGGAACGATGACTTCATCACCAGGTCCCACTTCCAAAACGCGTAAAATCAACTCCAGAGCAGCTGTCGCAGAGTTGAGACAAACAGTCTTAGGTGTCTGTGTGTAAAGAGACAAGCGGCGCTCCAGTTCTTTTGTTTTAGGACCTGTTGTGATCCAACCAGAACGCAGGGTATCCGCTACTTCAGCAATTTCTGCTTCTGTGATATCAGGCGGTGAAAATGGAATATTGTAATTTGGCATTGATTTGCTCCTTTTATCTGTACTCATTTTCTTATAACTACTTTATTTTAGTACCTCAAACACGGTTTGAAACATGATTTTGATGTCCCCAAAGAAACTAAACTCTCGGAGATAGGCGAGGTTATAGCGCATCTTTTCAGGAAGAACATGCTCCACATAGGCCTGATCAACTGACAGACCTTTCTCCGTCATTTGACTGATGATGGTGTCCTCATCCTTGTAGTTGATGCTGGCTGGAGAGGTAATTCCTGCTTGCAAGAGCAAGGTTGCCATCATTTCAGGGCTATACTGCTCTGTATAACGTGGCACTTCGGGTCGTGTACCGACAAAGGACATCTCACCTTTAAGGACATTGACCAACTGAGGCAGTTCGTCCAAACGGACACGTCGGATGAAATTTCCAACCTTGGTAATACGGCTATCGTTAGCAGAAGTCACCAGACTTCCTTTTTTATCCGCATCCGTCACCATGGTACGGAACTTCCAAATCTTGAACCGACGGTTGTACTGGGTCACACGCTCTTGCTTGTAAATCACTGGCCCCTTACTATCCAACTTGATCCAAATGCTCAAGATGAGAAAGATGGGAGAGGTTAGAACCAGTAAGACCAAGGCCAAAAACCAGTCCAAGCAACGCTTGAAAATCAGCGAACCCTTCCTTTTAGAGACAAGATGGTAGTAAGACTCAACCTCGCTTGATTTCATTTCCACAGGCAAGTCTTCCCATTTCAGCATGCTGTTCTCCTTTGTTTTTATTATACTATTTGTCAACATTTTTCATTATACCACAAAATGGAAAAGGCGGTGAAAGAAATCTGTAATTTGAAGGATTTCCTTCTAGTACTCAATGAAAATCAAAGTACAGCTTTGAGATTGCAGATAAAGCTGACATGGTTTAAAGAGATTTTCAAAGAGTATCGGCCATGGCCCCTGCCTGCAAACTATACATCTTGTGATAAGTTCCTCCCAGAGCCAAGAGTTCCTCATGGGTTCCACTCTCGATAATGCGTCCCTTATCCAAGACATAGATGCAGTTGGCGTCTTGAATAGTAGAAAGGCGGTGAGCGATAGCAATAGTTGTTCGGCCCTGTCTCATCTTCGCCAGAGAAGCTTGAACCAAACTTTCTGTTTCAGAGTCAATATTGGCTGTCGCTTCATCCAAAATCAGGATTTTAGGCTGGCTGGCGACTGTTCTAGCAAAGGCAAGAAGCTGGCGCTGCCCAGTAGAGAAGCTCGAACCACGCTCGGAAACAGGGGAGTCGTACCCCTGAGGAAGTTCTTGAATAAAGGAATCTGCATCCACAAAGGCTGCAGCAGCCTGAACCTGATCATCACTGATTTCTTGGTACATGGCGATATTGGACTTAATAGTTCCATGATAGAGGAAGGGTTCCTGCAAGACCAAACCGATGTTTTTTCTCAGCTCTTCTTGACTGAAATCCCTGATATCCACATCATCCAAGAGAACTCTCCCTGACTGGAATTCATAAAAGCGCATGAGGACATTGATAATAGACGATTTCCCTGAACCTGTATGACCTACAAAGGCAATGGTTTCACCCTTATTAACAGAGAAAGAAATGTCATCCAGAATCGGATGTTTACCGTCATATGAGAAACACACATGTTCAAAACGGATATTGCCTTCTTGGACTTTGGCTTGCCCATTTTCTTGAAGAGGTTCATAGGTCCTCTCGTCTATCAGGGCAAAGACACGACCTGCAGAAACCATAGCCGTTTGCAGAGTTGAAAAGTTTTGCGTCACCTCAATCAAGGGGTCAAAAAGGCGGTTGATGTACTGGATAAAGGCATACATGGTCCCGACCGTTATCCCGATAGAAAAACCACGGTAGCCAAAGTAGGCCATCAAGACTGCATAGCCTAGAAGTTTCAGCAAACTCATGGCAGGTCTCAAAAAGAGGGCATCCAAGGCTACAGAACGGTTGGCGTAGACCAAGTGTTCTTGGTTGATTTCATCAAATTCTGCCTGCAGGCGCTTCTCTTGATTAAAGGCCTGAATAATCCTGATTCCCTCGATATTCTCTGCCAGCTTACTATTGATATCTGACAAGAGACTTCTGGTTTTCTCGATGATTTTCACTGACTTTTTTCGATAGAGATTGACCAAAAGGAAAATCAAAGGGAGAAAGAGCAAGACTAAAGCCGTCAAACGAAAATCCAGCACCAACATGGTATAAAGGGTTGTCAGAAAGATAAAAACTGCTGAGATAAAGCTGGATAAAATCCCAGAAAACATATCACTAATCGTCTCGGTATCGTTGGTCAAACGAGAAACGATAGAACCTGCTGGCGTCTTGTCAAAGTAAGACATGCCCAGTTTCTCCATATTGGCAAAGGCATCCCGACGAATATCCCTAACAATACTGTAAGACACGCGCGCAAAGAGAAGATTGCCGACATACTGAACTACAGTTTGTAGGATGTAGAGACCATAGTAGACCAGCAAAACGGTAACGGCTAGTTGGTTAAGATTGCTGAGATACTGGTCGATAAAGTGGGAAGCCACGAGGGGTATGACACTTTTAATGACCGTCGTCGCTAGGAGAAAACTGAGTGCCAAAAAGGTCAGGAGTCTATAAGGCTTGAGATAGGACATCAAGCGCTTCAATACAGCCCATTGTTCTTGTTTATTCTGCATCTTCTTCTCCTTTCATTTCTAACTGCTGAGACTGGTAGGTTTGGGCATACCAGCCATCCATCGCTAGCAAGTCTTCGTGCCTGCCTCGTTCGATAATTTGACCATTTTGCAGGACTAAAATCAAATCTGCATGGACAACAGCACTGAGGCGATGGGCAGTGATAATGGTTGTCTTGTCCTTTCGCGTCTCCTTGAGGTTGTCGATAATCGCATACTCTGTCTTGGCATCTACGGCGGATAAGGAATCATCCAAAATCAAGATATCAGGGTCTAAAATCATAGCCCGACTCATAGCCAACCGTTGCTTTTGACCACCAGAAAGACTGACTCCTTTTTCACCAATCAGCGTATCAAATCCTTGAGGCATGTCTACAATATCTTGGTAAACTCGGGCTAGCTTAGTAGCTTCCTCGACCGCTGAAAGGGGCAAGTTAGGATTGCCAAAGCGGATATTGTCTAGGATTGAAGTTGCAAAGAGAAACTGGTCCTGAGGAACATAGCCCATGAGACTGCGAAGGTCTGTCAGACGATAGTCCCGAATATCGTAACCGTTTAGATAAATGGCACCCTTATCCACATCGTATTCACGCAAGAGGAGCTTGATTAAGGACGTTTTCCCAGAGCCTGTCTGCCCAACCAAGCCCAAGGTTTGCCCTTTTGCCAAACTAAAGTGAATATCCGTCAGTGTTTCCTCATTTTCAAAAGCAAAGCTGTCAATGGTATACTCCAAACGCCCATTTTCAATACCATCCAGAGGAAACTCAGGGTCTTGTACAGGAGATTCCTGAGACAAAAGATTTTCAATCCGCTGGTAAGAAACCTTCCCTCGCTGAGTAGTATTAAAGAGGAAGCCGATGGCCATAAGAGGCCAGACCAGCATATCCAAATAGCTGATAAAGGTGACTAGATTCCCAACTGTAATCTGCCCTTCCTGAACCATCAAGGAGCCAACCAAAAGCGTTAAAACATAGGACGAACCAACAAACACGAGAACCATAGGGTCAAAGAGACTATCATATTTCATGGTTTGCAGGTTCTTTTGGAAGGTTAATTCATTGACTGCCTGAAAAGACTTCAACTCGTCTGCCTGATAACCGAAAGACTTGGTCACTTTGATACCTGATACGGACTCCTGTACCTTGTTATTGAGTTCAGAAAAAGCAGCTTGGGATTCGCCAAAGGCCTTATGAGTCTTTCTCCCTAGGCGACTAGTCGCATAGGCCATGAAAGGTAGGGGGAGAATGGCAACAAGAGTCATCTGCCATGAGATGCTAAAGAGCATGGTCAACAAAGTCACCAGAGCCGTGATAGAGGCATCCACCGCAGACATGACACCGCCACCTGCTAAACGAGTCAAGGCATTTATATCATTGGTTGCGTGTGCCATCAGATCACCCGTCCGATAGGTTTGATAAAAGGCTGACGACATTTTTGTGAAATGCTTAAACAAGCGAGACCGCATGATCTGTCCCAAACAATAAGAGGTCCCAAGGATATACATACGCCACACATAGCGCAAATAGTACATACCAAAGGCTGCAAGTAGCAAGTAAAATAGGCTAAGAAGGAGGTCCTGCTGGGTTAATTGCCCCGATGTGATGGCATCAATGACCCGCCCCATAACCATAGGAGGAATGAGATTGAGGACGGAAACCAAGATCAGGGCCACAATTCCGACTAGATAACGGCGTTTTTCTAACTTGAAAAACCACCAAAGTTTTTGAATAATGGACATAAAATCCCTTTCTGATTGCAAATGGAAACCTGAGGCCAATACTCAATGAAAATCAAAGAGCAAACTAGGAAACTAGCCGCAGGCTGCTCAAAGCACTGCTTTGAGGTTGTAAATAGAACTGACGAAGTCAGTAACCTACATACGGCAAGGCGACGTTGACGCGGTTTGAAGAGATTTTCGAAGAGTACAAGACCCCAGGTTTTTCTTATTCATAAGTTACGACTGTAACAGCACCCTTGTCATATTCAGCAATAAAGATATTGGCTACATTGTCATGCCCTTGTTTACTGAGGTTATCAAGCAACCACTCTTCGCTACGACCAATCGATTCCAAGACATCTACTTGAATCACACCGTCAGTCACAACTGGATACTTAGGATTTTCATCTCCCATTTGCACAACGATGAGTTGCCCATTTTGCTCTTGCACAGCTCGTTTGACTTGCTTCATCTGGAAAATCCCTTGGCTACGAAGTTTGAGGGCTACATCCGATGCAGACAAACCAACTGAACGACAGGCTTCTGGGTCAATATTCCCATTTTTGATAAGGAGAGTTGGCTTACCATCAATCAAACGTTTCACAAAGTGAACATTGTTGTTGAGCTATTTGAGAGTCAAGACCAGTTTGATTAAAATTTCGATATAATTAAGTGTCATTTGTTCACATCCACCAGTTCAATTGCGTCTGTCTTATACAATTCGACTTTCTCTAACAGGTACTTGTCTGGCTCACTTCCGTTTAGGGCACGATAATAGCGATCTCCCACCTTGATAAGTGCGCCATCTGTGTTTGTGGAAGTATTAACATAGACTTCTGACTTGTCTACTCCCAAATCTTTGGAAACAACCTCGATGAAATGAAGTGAAGTTTGAAATTTATTGTTAGAAACTTGATTGTTTTGATAAGTCGTGATGCTGACCAAAAGCAGAGCTAAATAAGGCCAGATCTGAAATCATGACCAACTCACGAAATTCGCTTCCCTTTTTATCATGGTATGCCTTGAAAGCAAAAAAACTGTCACAGCTAATAGAACAATCCCAAAGCCAACCATGATACCATTTTGCTGGCCGATTTGGCTGAGTACATAGTCATAAGAGTAGAATTTCATGTATTTTCACTCCCTTTCATAAAATCATTCTTAATTATAAACGAAAGAGAGTAATTTTTCAAACCATACGTTGGGGAAATAGATCTTTTTTTGGTATAATAAAATCTATAATCTGAATGAAAAAGGTAACTTTATGAAACTTATCTCATGGAATATTGATTCCCTAAACGCTGCCCTAACTAGTGACTCAGCTCGTGCCAAATTGTCCCAAGAAGTCCTACAAACCTTGGTCGCTGAAAATGCTGATATCATTGCTATCCAAGAAACCAAGCTTTCTGCCAAAGGACCTACAAAGAAACACGTGGAAATTTTAGAAGAACTCTTCCCAGGCTACGAAAACACGTGGCGCTCTTCCCAAGAGCCTGCCCGTAAAGGCTATGCTGGAACCATGTTCCTTTATAAGAAAGAACTTACACCCACTGTCACTTTCCCAGAAATCGGTGCCCCTTCTACCATGGACTTGGAAGGCCGCATCATCACTCTAGAATTTGATGCATTTTTCGTGACCCAAGTTTACACACCAAATGCTGGCGATGGTCTTAAACGCTTGGAAGAACGCCAAGTCTGGGATGTCAAATATGCGGAGTATTTGGCTGAACTAGACAAAGAAAAACCAGTCCTTGCGACCGGTGACTACAACGTAGCCCACAATGAAATCGACCTTGCAAATCCTGCTAGCAACCGCCGTTCACCTGGATTTACTGACGAGGAACGTGCTGGATTTACCAACCTTTTGGCAACTGGATTTACAGACACCTTCCGCCATGTTCATGGCGATGTTCCTGAACGCTACACTTGGTGGGCACAACGCAGCAAAACTTCTAAAATCAACAATACAGGCTGGAGAATCGACTACTGGCTCACAAGTAACCGTATCGCTGACAAGGTCACTAAATCTGATATGATTGACTCAGGTGCTCGCCAAGACCATACACCGATTGTCTTGGAAATTGACTTGTAAGGATTTTCTATATGGACTACAATGCGGTCATTCCCGAGTTGCTTGTATCGAATATCGAACAGTCCCGGTCCTTCTACTGTGGTTTACTGGGTTTTAGGATTGAATACCAACGTCCAGAAGAAAACTTTCTCTTTCTCTTGAAGAGTGTCAACTAATGTTAGAGGAGGGAACAAAGGATCAACTAGCTGAACTGACCTATCCATTTGGTCGTGGAGTCAATCTCTCCTTTGGCATAAAGGATGTTTCAAAACTCTATTAAAGAGTGATGAAGGCAAACTATCCTATTTATCGTCCCTTGACCAAGAGAAAGTTTCGTGTCAGTGATCACTATATCTATCCTCATGAATTTGCAGTTTTGGATCCAAATGGCTATTTTTTAAGATTTAGCGAGTAGAATAATAAAAATTGGGAAAAGTCTTTAAAGTTAGAAAAAGGCATATTGTCAGGTGTTTAAAAACTTGATAGTATGCCTTTTATGATGGAAAAATCTTCTAATACTCTTCGAAAATCTCTTCAAGCCACATCAACGTTGCCTTACCGTAGGTATATGATACTGACTCTGTCAATTCTATCCACAACCTCAAAACAGTGATTTGAGGTTGTGGATAGCTTCTTAGTTTGCTCTTTGATTTTCATTTAGTATAAATGTTAGCTTACAACGGAGTTTTTTGTTCGCCCTCTCTTCTGTTTGTTCGTTTTTTAAACCAAAACACTAACAAAATAGTTGATTTCTAAAGTTATTTAGTGTAAAATAAAAACATTGGCTCAAGCCTATTTAAAATTGAATATCGTTTTACTTGTTTATGTCGTGAATTGGCACGACGTTTCTACAAGGTGCCGGAACACCTAACAATAAGTAAGTCAGCAGTGAGATATGGCCGTTTTTGCCATGCCTATTTGGGGGACTTACTTAGAGATTAAGTAGGTCTTTTTTGAATATTTTTAATATTTCCCTTAATTAGTGCGGACGGGAGGTGAAATTATCCTGTGAATAATTTCAGGAATCCAGGGAATTTCATCCCTAATTTTTGAGCCCCTAGCTCTTTCATTTCTAGGCTTAGGCTAAAATAGTTCCCCGAACTATTTTACTCTCAAAAATCCCGTCATAGACAATAACAAGATTATTGTCTATGATACCACTACAACGGGAAATATTTGATAAGACTCGCTTCGCTCGTAATAGTTTTATCAAATATATAGTATTAGCAAAAGGGATCACTATAGAAATATTTAAACAACAAGTAAATTAACTTTTAGACTTTAGGAGGTCTTATGAAATTATTAGAAGAGCGCATCCTCAAGGATGGGCATATCTTGGGTGATAACATCCTCAAGGTAGATTCCTTTTTAACCCACCAAGTTGACTTTAGCTTGATGCGAGAGATTGGTAAGGTTTTTGCGGAAAAATTTGCTGCTACTGGCATTACCAAGGTCGTAACCATTGAAGCGTCGGGTATTGCCCCAGCCGTTTTTACAGCTGAAGCCTTAAACGTTCCCATGATTTTCGCCAAAAAAGCTAAGAACATCACCATGAACGAAGGCATCTTAACTGCTCAAGTCTACTCCTTTACCAAGCAGGTGACCAGCACCGTTTCTATCGCTGAAAAATTCCTCTCACCAGAGGACAAGGTTTTGATTATCGACGATTTCCTTGCTAATGGCCAAGCTGCTAAAGGCTTGATTCAAATCATCGAACAGGCCGGTGCCACAGTCCAAGCTATCGGTATCGTGATTGAGAAATCCTTCCAAGATGGTCGTGATTTGCTTGAAAAAGCAGGCTACCCTGTCCTATCACTTGCTCGTTTGGATCGTTTTGAAAATGGTCAGGTCGTATTTAAGGAGGCAGATCTCTAATGCAAACTCAAGAAAAACACTCGCAAGCAGCCGTTCTTGGCTTGCAGCACTTACTAGCCATGTACTCAGGATCTATCCTGGTTCCCATCATGATTGCGACAGCCCTTGGCTATTCAGCTGAGCAGTTGACCTACCTGATTTCTACAGATATCTTCATGTGTGGGGTGGCAACCTTCCTCCAACTCCAACTCAACAAATACTTTGGGATTGGACTCCCAGTCGTTCTTGGAGTTGCATTCCAGTCGGTCGCTCCCTTGATTATGATTGGGCAAAGCCATGGTAGTGGCGCTATGTTTGGTGCCCTTATCGCATCTGGGATTTACGTGGTTCTTGTTTCAGGCATCTTCTCAAAAATAGCCAATCTCTTCCCATCTATCGTAACAGGATCTGTTATTACCACGATTGGTTTAACCTTGATCCCTGTCGCTATTGGAAATATGGGAAATAACGTTCCAGAGCCAACTGGTCAAAGTCTCTTGCTTTCAGCTATTACTGTTCTGATTATCCTCTTGATCAACATCTTTACCAAAGGATTTATCAAGTCTATCTCTATTTTGATTGGTCTGGTTGTTGGAACTGCCATTGCTGCTACTATGGGCTTGGTGGACTTCTCTCCTGTTGCGGTAGCTCCACTTGTCCATGTCCCAACTCCACTCTACTTTGGGATGCCAACCTTTGAAATCTCATCTATTGTCATGATGTGTATCATCGCAACGGTGTCTATGGTTGAGTCAACTGGTGTTTATCTAGCCTTGTCTGATATCACAAAAGATCCAATCGACAGCACGCGCCTTCGCAACGGTTACCGCGCAGAAGGTTTGGCCGTACTTCTCGGAGGAATCTTTAACACCTTCCCTTACACCGGATTTTCACAAAACGTTGGTTTGGTTAAATTGTCAGGCATCAAAAAACGCCTGCCAATCTACTACGCAGCTGGTTTCCTGGTTCTCCTTGGACTGCTTCCTAAGTTTGGCGCCCTTGCCCAAATCATTCCAAGCTCCGTCCTCGGTGGTGCCATGCTGGTAATGTTTGGTTTTGTATCAATTCAAGGGATGCAAATCCTCGCCCGTGTTGACTTTGCTAACAATGAACACAACTTCCTTATCGCAGCTGTTTCAATCGCTGCAGGTGTCGGTCTCAACAACAGTAATCTCTTTGTCAGCATGCCGACAGCCTTCCAAATGTTCTTCTCAAACGGAATCGTCGTAGCCAGCCTACTCGCCATTGTCCTCAATGCCGTATTAAATCATAAAAAGAAATAAGAAAAAGAGGTGCGAGCCTCTTTTTTGTTTATCACAAATTGATTATAAATACAATCAATCCCAATTCCCATCTAATTGAATTGGACCTATTTCAAATTCTTTAAAATATTATGTTCCAAATCGTTAATATTATATAAGAATGGTAAAATATCAAATGTTTCTCGTAAATTATTCTTAGCCTTATACCAACCTTGTCCATCAGTAATCCACATAAACTCAACATTAGGAATAGCTTTAGTTTCTTCAGCAATCATTTTGTAAGATCTAGCCGTCTCATTTAATTTTGAACCACTTCCTGAATAAAAATTAACCTCAATCAGATAAAGCACTTGTTCATTTTTTATGACAAAATCAAAACGTTTCACAGTATTCCCATCATTCGTAATAGCAGATAAATCGACAGAAAAAATTTCCTCTATTTCATTTTGTTCAATCTCTTTAAATAAATTCTCTCCTAAAATATACCCTTCAGCTTCAAGATAGCTTTGAACAATATTTTCCATCGCATCTCCAGTCCGATTTTTGCGCCCATTAGTATCCATACCAACCTCAACACCTGTAACGTAGTCAACTAAATTTGATACTAAATGATTTTGCAATAAATCAAATATACCTGATTTTTCCAAAAACATAGTATATTCTTCAATACTATAGTTTCGTTTACTAAAATCAAAATAGAAATCTTTTATCGGATCCTTAACAATAATCGTATCTCTCAAACGTTTAGCAATAAGTAGAGGCACAACTTTCAAAATTTCTGGATAATTTTGATATAAGTCTAAAAAATCCTCTTGTATATTTTTACTACCAATAAGACTATTCATAATATTTAGAGCAACTTTTATACTAGATACATTTTTATAAACCTTAGGAAAATCTGTATAATAAGTCCAGTCAGCTACTGTGTCGGTCATCGTTGACAACCACTCATCAAAATTTCTAGTTTGTTTCATTTTCTGCCTCCAACCTCTTCCTTGCAATTTTTAAATATTCTTTTTCAGCATCGATACCTATAAATCTTCTACCTAACCGCTTCGCAACAACACCCGTAGTGCCACTACCAACAAATGGGTCTAGAATATAGTCACCCTCTTTAGTAGAGGCTAAAATAATACGTTCTAACAAATACTCTGGTTTTTGAGTTGGATGTTTCCCAGCCCATTTTTCAACTTTCTTTGTTAAAGAACCGGTCCAGACATCTTTCATTTGTTTTCCATCATTCAATTCTTTCATTAAATCATAATTGTAGTAATGACGAGCTTTTTTATCATTTTTTCTGGCCCATAAAATGGTTTCAGTAGAATGGGTAAAATAACGACAAGATAAATTGGGGGCAGGGTTTGTTTTCTGCCAAGTAATATTATTCAGAATTTTAAAACCTTCTTGTTCTAATGCCATTCCAACTGAGTATATGTTGTGCAAACTACCTGAAATCCATACCGTCCCATTAGGCTTCAGAACTTCTTTTGCTAGGCGAATCCATTTACGATTAAACTCATGTTTTTCTTCGAATGAAGAAATTTTATCCCAATCTCCTTTATCAACAGAAACTACTTGTCCCCCAGAATTAGATATTCCACCATTACTTAAAAAATAAGGTGGATCAGCAAAAATCATATCCATACTTTCTGGTTTCATTTTTGATAAGAACTTGAACGTATCTGAATGAACAAGAATCATCTTATTTTTATTGTAGTATGGTTTTGTCATAAGAACACCTCCATACTTATATTCGTTATTTTTCATAATTTGTGACTATAATTTCAGAAATTTTTCCTCGACTTGAAGATTTTGCTCCATTAGTTCGGGTAGCTTCAACATAATGTATATTAAAATCCTTATACAACTCCTCTGCTAAAGCACTAGAAGAATTTGATAACATAACATAAGCTCCTGTATCACTTAATCTCTTAAAGACATCTCTTAATCTTACTTGATCTGCAAAAGAGAATCCCTCATGAGTATAAGACGTAAATGCACTCGTCTCAGACAATGGAATATATGGAGGGTCAAAATACACAAAATCTCCTGTTCGAACATCTACAATTGCCTTTTCAAAATCTCCCACTTTAATTTCTAGTTGATTGTTATTTAGATAAACTGAAATAGCAGATATCAATTCCTCATCAACAATTTTAGGATTCTTATAACGTCCATATGGAACATTAAATTGGTTCTTAGAATTCACACGATATAGACCATTAAAGTCCACTCTCAACATATATAGAATACGTGCAGCTCTTTGTACTTCGGACATCATATCTATTCTTTCATCACGATCTGCAGAACGTAAATCTAAATAATATTCTTTTGAATTATATTCCTGATGAACTTTCAAAATTTCAATCAATTCTTGAGGATTGTCCTTAATTTGTTGATAGCAATTTATTAGTTCAGCGTTAAAATCATTAATAACTGCATCTTTAGGAGCCAAATCAAAAAATAAAGCTCCACCTCCAACAAAAGGTTCGAAATACCTGTTATAGGTTTTAGGCATTAATTCTCTAATAACAGGCAATAATTGTCTTTTACCACCTGTCCATTTCGTGAACGGTTGTAAAGTAACTTTCTTTATTTCTTTTATCTTCATGCTTTTAATTATACCATAGAAATTAAAACACAACTCTTGTATTTTCTACCACATTACTAAATTTTCTATTTTAGAATTAAATCATATCAATATCAAAAAATGAGTAAGGCAAATCTTATAAATTCCAAAATTCACCTCACTCTATTAAATTACTCTTTATATCCTTACCTGTCTTTCTTCTGACCGCTGGCCTGTGACAAACATGGTAAAGGTTGCTTTACAGACATTTCTGCCCTCTTGATTGGTGATATCCACATCCATCACACAGGTTGTACGGCCTTGATGGACACATTCTCCTTTAATGGTCAATACATCGTCGAGTTTTCCTGCCTTAAGGTAGTTGATAGAGGATTGGAGTGTCACCCCATCAAGTCCCAGCGAGATAACCACCAAACCACTGATTTGGTCACATAGCGTGAATAGATAGCCACCATGGGCATTGCCATAGTAGTTGAGCGACGAGTTCACTACTTTGGTCGTCACCACAACGTGACCATCTCTCATTTTTTCAATTTCGTAATTTTCAAAGGCAGATATAGCGTCAAAATGAAAGTCTTTCATCGTTTCCTCCTGATATTTCAAACGACACTATGATACTACTTTTTATAGGACTGTGCAAGGAGAAAGCTCCTAGTCTAGTGAAATTCCGACATGTTCCACAAAGCGCATAAAGGCTGTCTGCCCTTGTTCTGTCTGCTTGTAGACTCCTGCATCCTCAAGTACACGCACAAAGATAGCACCCACAGAGTCCTTGACGATTGCAAGGGCTTTTTCTTTATCCGTTAGGTCTGGATGTTGGGATTTGAGTTGGTCTGCCCACTCCTGATGATAATCGGCAACTGTAACAGCTTCTCCTACAAGATAGCTAGCGACTTGCTCCACTTCTTCTTTCAGACGTGGTGGCAAGATTGCCAAGCCCATGACCTCAATCAAGCCGATATTTTCCTTCTTGATATGTTGGACATCCTTGTGGGGATGATAGATGCCATCAGGATGCTCTGCTGAAGTCTGATTGTCTCGCAAGACCAAGTCCAACTCAAACTGTCCATCACGCTTACGCGCTATTGGTGTGATGGTGTGATGCGGTGTCCCGTCTGTCTCTGCTAAAATCTGCACACTAGAATCTGAATACTGACGCCATTCCTGGAAAATCTTATCAGCTAAGTTAATCAAATCCTCTTTGGAATCCGAAGTCAAGCGTAGGACAGACATTGGCCACTTGATAATTCCAGCCTTGACCTGCTCAAAACCAGCAAATCGGAAGGTCTTTTGCAAGAGAGCCAAGTCCATAGGAAATACGTGACGGCCTCCCTGATAATGATCATGAGTTAGAATAGAGCCCCCCACAATCGGCAGGTCGGCATTAGATCCAGCAAAATATCCTGGAAACTGCTCTACGATAGCCAACAGACGTTCAAAACTCTGACGACTAATGGCCATGGGACGATGCTGGCCATCTAAAAAGATACAATGCTCATTAAAGTAAGCATAGGGCGAATACTGGAACCCCCATTCCTGACCAACCATTTCAAAACGGATAATCCGGTGATTGCTGCGAGCTGGGTGGTTGACCCGACCATGGTAACCCTCATTCTCTAAACAAAGTTGACACTGAGGATAATTACTAGCTTGCACCAACTTGGCTACCGCAATCTCTTTGGGATCCTTTTCAGGCTTAGAGAGATTGATGGTAATTTCAAGTTCTCCATAATCAGATGGAACACGATAAGCGATATTTTTAGCAATGGCCTTGAGTTTGATGTAGTCATTTTTCCGACTGAGTTGATAAAAATCCTCTATCGCTTGCTCAGGAGAGTAGGCATAGGCTTCCCAGAAGTCACGATTGACCTGACTCGGACAAGGAGTCACCAAGTCCATCAGTTCAGTACCAAGGATTTCACGCGCAGTCTGACTATCCTCAATCGTCTCTAATCGAACGGCTTCCTCAACTAGCTGGTCCTTGAGGTCAATCAATTTATCCAGATTGGTCTCAACTTCCAAAACACCTTCTCCCACTCGTGCCAAAACACGATTGGTCAGGTAGATTCGATCCATTTCCTCAAATGAACTTTCAGAAATGACATGTGTTACAAATTTATCTACTAAGGTCACTATAGAGCCTCCTTTTGACTAGTCAAGGACGCGAGTGCCACCTGCAACTTCAGCGATATAGAAGCTTGGAGCGTATCCAACTACTTCCTCGTAGTGTTTGCCTACAGCTTCCTTAAAGGCCTCAACAGTATCTTTTTGAACCAAGGCAATGGCACAGCCACCAAAACCAGCCCCTGTCATACGAGCACCGAGAACTCCTTCTTGTGCCCAAGCTGTGTGAACAAGAGTATCCAATTCCAAACCAGTTACTTCATAATCACGCTCCAGAGAAACGTGTGACGCATTCATCAAACGACCAAATGTTTCCAAATCACCTGCTTGAAGGGCTGCTTGAGCTTTAAGGGTACGTTGGTTTTCAAGCACAGCATGGCGAGCACGTTTCAAACGATTTTCATCTTTAATCAGATAGCTATATTGGTCAACGGCCCACTCGTCCAATTCACCCAGGGTCTGAATATCCAAGGCAACTTGCAATTCTTCCACTGCTTTTTCACACTCAGCACGACGTTCATTGTATTTAGAGTCCGCCAATTCACGGCGTTTGTTGGTGTTCATGATAACAACGACATTGTCCTTCAAATCAAGTGGCACCAAGTCGTATTCTAAAGTATTGGTATCTAAGTAAATAGCACGTTGGTCAGCCCCCATACCAATAGCAAATTGGTCCATGATACCAGAGTTGACTCCGATAAAGTTGTTTTCTGTTTGTTTTCCGATTTTAACCAAATCCAAACGGTCTAGTTTTAAATCAAAGAGATGCTCTGCCACGACTCCTGTCAAGAGCTCCAAGGATGCTGAAGAAGACAAGCCAGAACCATTTGGGATATTCCCATAAACATAAAAATCAAAACCTTTGTCAATCACGTGCCCAGCTTTTTGCAAGAAATGAAGAACCCCTTTTGGATAGTTGGTCCAGTTGTGCTCTTTTTCAAACTTGAGGTCAGCGAGAGGCACTTCGATTATGCCCTTGTCCTCAAAGTTAGCTGAGTAGAAACGCAAGACTTGGTCGTCACGCTTACGAACTGCACCGTAAGTTCCCAAGGAAATAGCAGCAGGAAAAACGTGCCCACCGTTGTAGTCTGTGTGTTCACCAATCAAATTGATACGACCTGGTGAAAAGAAAGTTTGGTCTGCTTCTTGACCAAAAACAGCAAGAAAGTCTTTGCGAAGGACTTCAGTAGTAAGATGTTGTGCCATATGAATTCTCCTTTGACTGTCCGTTAAGCCATCTTAACGTGTAATCGTTTTCTTTCTATTGTATCCAAGGAATTTCCCAAGGTCAATCCTTTTTACTAAAATTTTAGTAAAATATCAGTAAAAAGAAGAAAAACATGATATACTAACCTAATCAAGGAGGATTTATGGCTACCTTAAAAGACATTGCACAGCTAGCCTCTGTCTCTATCGCGACCGTATCCCGCGTCCTCAATCGCGACCAGAGCCTATCTGTTACAGAAGAAACCAGACACCGTATTTTAACCGTTGCTGAAGAGCTGGGCTACACCAAGCACCTCAAGACAGGCGAGTCCCACAAACCCAAGCAAAAGATTGCCATTATCCAATGGGTCAGCGAACAAGGGGAGCTAGACGACCTCTACTACTACCAGATTCGCCTAGGAATAGAAAAAAGAGCCCAAGAGTTGGACTACGATATCTTGCGCTATTTTAATGACCATCCTTTTACCTTAAGCGAGGAAGTGATTGGGATTCTCTGCATCGGAAAATTTAGCCGAGCTCAGATTTCTGCCTTTGAAGAATACCAAAAGCCTCTTGTATTTCTAGACAGCGATACACTTTCCCTGGGACATACCTGTATTATCACGGATTTTTACACTGCTATGAAACAGGTTGTCGATTATTTCCTCAGTCAAGGGATGGACCGCATCGGGATTCTAACAGGGCTTGAGGAAACAACAGACCAAGAAGAAATCATTGAGGATAAGCGGCTGGAAAATTTCAGAAACTACAGTCAAGCAAAAGGAATCTATCATGATGAACTGGTCTTTCAAGGAAACTTTACTGCCCAGTCTGGCTATGACTTGATGAAGGAAGCCATTCAGAACTTGGGAGACCAACTCCCACCAGCATTTTTCGCAGCCAGCGATAGTTTAGCCATCGGTGCCCTTCGTGCACTCCAAGAAGCTGGAATCAGCCTACCAGACCGTGTCAGCCTCATTTCATTTAACGACACCAGCCTGACCAAGCAGGTTTATCCTCCCCTCTCCAGCATCACAGTTTATACTGAAGAAATGGGGCGAGCAGGTATGGATATTCTTAACAAGGAAGTCCTCCACGGTCGCAAAATTCCTAGCCTGACCATGCTGGGAACCAGACTGACATTAAGAGAAAGTACCCTAAATCAAGAATAGGATAACATAAAAAACGAATAGAGTTCTAAAACTCCTATTCGTTTTTTATTCGATTACAATCATAGACTTAATGGTCTTACGTTCATCCATATCTTTGTAGGCTTGGTCGATATCTTCCAGTTTATAACTTGAAGTAAAGACGCGACCTGGATTGATATCACCATCAAGGACGGCTTTTAGTAAAAATTGCTTATCGTATGTTGTAGCAGAAGCTGCCCCACCTGCTACAGAGATATTTTGCATAAATGTCGAACCAAGAGCACGATTATTATAGTGTGGGACTCCTACAAAGCCCATACGCCCTCCATTATGAAGAACACCTAGCGCCTGTTCTATAGCAGCCTCCGTACCAACACATTCAAGTGCTGCGTCTGCTCCTCCACCGAGGATTTCACGCACCTTGGTAATTCCTTCTTGACCACGTTCTGCAACAACAGCTGTCGCACCTGACTCCATAGCCATCTTTTGACGGTCTTCATGACGGCTCATAAGGATAATTTGTGATGCTCCACGCATCTTAGCCGCGATGACAGCACATTGACCAACAGCCCCATCACCGATAACAACAACCTTGTCCCCTTTTTGAACATTTGCAACACGCGCCGCATGATAGCCTGTCGGCATGACATCTGCAAGAGTCAAAAGGGACTTGAGCATCCCTTCTGTATAGTCAGAAGGTTGACCAGGGATTTTAACCAGCGCCCAGTTTGCATAGTGGAAGCGAATATATTCTGCCTGAAAATCACCCCCCAAATTATTGCCAATATGATTGTCGCAAGAACCGTCAAATCCAGCAAGACAGGCATCACACTCACCACATCCATGTGTAAAAGGGACAATCACAAAATCACCTGGTTTCACCGTCGTAATGGCTTCCCCAGCTTCTTCAACAATCCCAATCGCTTCGTGTCCACTATTTTTGTGTCCAGCTTTCGTTTCTGGATTACGGTACCTCCATAAATCTGAACCACAAACGCACGCACGAACCACACGAATAATCACATCATCCGCTTCTATTATTTGCGGACGTTCAATGCTAGCAAGTCCAACCTGACCTGCCTTTGTATATACTGCTGATTTCATTTAAAATTTTCCTTCCTTATAAAGTTTAATTTTGAGATTTAAACGATTTAAAGCTGTCTGTAGCTGAGACAAGCGCTCCTCTAATTTTTGCTTTTCCTCTTCTAAAATACCAAGCCTCTCCTCTCTCGTTTCATCTCCCTTTTGGTAGAGCGACATATAGTCAACTAAACTATCTACAGAGACACCCGCCGAACGAAAACACTTAATAAATTCCAGCGCTTCGATATCCTGATCTTGAAAATCACGAATCCCAGTAGCAGTACGAGTAATCGGTGGCACAAGACCAACCCGTTCATAATACCGAATCGTATCCGCTGAAATTCCCAACAAATCACTGGCAGATTTAATATTCACACGCTAACCTCCTCTCATTTCATTCACTGAATTCACGCTATTCTAACTCACTTATCTTATTATATAACTTTGAGTTGACTCCAAGTCAAGCATTTTGTATCTAATCGAAAAATTTTTATCATTAACAATCATATATCTGGAGTTTATATAATGCTCTTCTCTTACCAATTTTTGAAATATTTAAATAATAAAGAAATTACTCTATTCCAAATAAGATAGTACCCAAGTATTTTTCACTTTTTTCTAATGTTGATGCTCATAACTCCGTTCCAAGTCACACACCTTTCGCTTATGGGTTTGGTGAGTTTCTAGGTCAGCATCAATTTCAATGGTAATATTTTGAAAACCACAATCTTTTAGGAAAATTCGAATAGACTCTTTACAAGTTTCCATATGTTCCATTTCTTTTAGACAAACATGGACAATGGCATTTTTTTCCAAAGCATCCATAGTCCAGAGATTAAGCTGATTAAGGCTGGCCACATTGTCCAATCGCTCCAGGCCACTCTTTACTTGCTTGATATCAAGACCTTCTGGCACAGCATCCAAGAAAATCTTGAGTGTAGACCAAAAACGTGGAAGGGCTTTTGAAAGAATAAAGAAAGAAATGACAAGGGACAAAAGAGGATCTAGGATATACCAGTCCGTAAATCGAAGAACAATCGCCATCAGGATAACAGCTACCCACCCTAGCGTATCTTCCAGAAAATGCAGACTCAGAATAGACTCATTCTTTGTCTTTCCCTTACCAACCACCAGACTCGCTAACAGATTGATAGTAATCGCAATAATTCCTAACCAGAGAATCCCCTCATCATTGACTGGTTGCGGATGCAAAATCTTCGTGACATTTTCCAAAATGACTAGAACAGAGCCCGTTACGAGAATCACAGCTGTTACCAAGGCTCCTAGCAGGCTAAACCGCTTATAGCCCAAGGTGTACTGATTGTCTTCTTCACGATTGGAGATTGTTTCTAGAAAAGCTGATATTCCAATTGCAATCGCATCTCCCAAGTCATGCACAGAGTCAGCAAGAACAGCGCTAGAACCAAATACTCCACCTGCAATAAACTCAACAATGGCATAAGTCAAATTTAAGAAAAAAGCCACCCAAACAGCATATTTTGCCTTCATATTTCTCATTCCTTTGTTATAATAGATTTATGAACACCTTGTTCATTATCATTATCCACTAAAACTCAAAGAAAGGATAGAAGCAAAACGTCAGCTTTATTCAGTTCTGAACAATTTGCCTCAAGTGTCCATATGACTAACATTGACCGCCGTATCAGCAAAACCAAAAAAGCCATCTATCAAGCTTTTATACAACTTTTGAATGCTAAGGACTACGAGACCACTACTGTTCAGGATATCATTGATCTCGCAGATGTGGGACGATCCACCTTTTACTGTCACTATGAGAGTAAAGAGCTTCTTCTGGATCAGCTCTGCCGCTACCTCTTCCATCATCTTTTTGAAAGAGAGCAAGCCATTTCAACCGAGGACTACCTCGCCCACCTCTTTCTGCATTTTCAGAAAAACCAAGACCATATCGCCAGTCTACTATTCTCCAAAAATGACTATTTCCTCCGTCAACTACAGAGAGAGCTTGAGCACCACGTCTATCCCATGCTGGCTGCTGATTTGAAGCAAACTCACCCAAGTCTACCTACTTCTTACCTCCAACATTTTGTCGTAACTAACTTTATCGAAACATTGACCTGGTGGCTCAAAAAAGGTCAAGATTTCACAGACCAGGAAGTTGTCCAATTTTATCTAGACCTTCTCATTCCTAAAAATTGAATATAGAGTAAAGCTTCAGTTGTCTTATTTCTAGGTTACTGAGTTTTTTATCTTTTCAACAACAAAAGAGGACCCGCCGATCCTCTTTTTCATACTATAAATCCTTGTTTATCAACTATATCTGTTTTAATCGAAATCTCAAAACAGCACTTTCAAACATCTTTTCCTAGTTAAGTAAATCAGTATTCTGCTTAGCTGCCTTGCTCCATTGATACCAACCAACTAGACTGTTAATGAGATAAATTAGATATTTCCCTTGAATTTGCAGGCTTTCTCCCCACCAGAGATAGATTGAAAAGACATTGGTAGTCGCCCAGAATATCCACTGTTCACGGTAAACAGCTGTCATGAGGATTTGCCCTACCCCATTGGTTGCATCTGTGATTGAATCACGATAGGGACGATTGGCACCAATAGACTGATAAATGAAGCCAAAGGCCAACCACCAAAGCACACTAATGGAAAGATACTTTGTCCAGCCCTTGCCGTCCAGTTTACGCGCGACAAACTCCTGCTTTTCCTTCTTAAACTGTGCCTGATAAATCCAAACTAGAAGTCCAATTGGCTGCATGACTGTGAAGTAAAGTGTCGTCAGCACCTCACCATAAAAGCCTTTCTGTAGGGCCAAAATAAGGTAAATAACAGAGTTAATCAAGCCAAAAAGATAATTACTTGCTCGACCTTCCGATACAAAGATTACACAGATAATCCCTGTCAAGCTACAAATCATCCCAATCCAGTCAACAATACGATGTTCGTAAACCAACTCCAGCCAGAGAGGAAAACTTCCTAAAACCAGCAAATAAATCCACTGGGCAAAACTACGATGGGCAAAGAGGTCATCCCAGATAGCCTTCATAGTTCCTGAAAATCCTAAATCAGCCATAGCCGCAACCATACGACGGTAACCACCTGACATTTCACCTAGGGTTGTTTTGATATTTTCAATTTTCTTTTGCAAATAAGTATGCATCATTTCTCCTTTTGTTTTTAAAGAGCCGTGTCTGGATAGACTTTCGGACGCAACGCTCTATTAGATAATGAACTGCCTATACACAAGATTTCTAACCTTAGTCGACATGAGCTGAAACCTCTTATTTGTTAAGTAGTTCACAAAATATTATACACCTATTTTATGAATAGTCAACTGTCTTTACAGTAAAATTTTAGAAAATCATGAAAATTTTCTCTTTCTTTCCATTTTAAGTGACATTCAGTCATTCTCACATCAAAAAAGCCCAGACGAAATTGTCTGAGCATTCTTTTATCTAGTCGTTTAAGGAAGTTGAGTTCAGTATGTTTAAAGTCTCTGTCCCATCATTTCTTCAACAAACCTTGTTCTTGGAGAAACTCCTTGGCTACTTGCTTTGCTGACTTGCCTTCAACACCGACTTGGTAGTTGAGCTGGCTCATCTGGCTTTCTGTAATCTTACCAGCCAATGTATTAAGAACTCTTTCCAACTCTGGGTGTTTCTTGAGAAGAGCTTCTTTCATGAGTGGAGCCCCTTGATAAGGTGGGAAGAGTTGCTTGTCATCTTCCAAGACCTGTAAATCATAACGCTCCAATTCCGCATCAGTCGAATAGGCATCCGTGATTTGAATATCCCCTGACTGAATTGCCTGATAACGAAGAGCTGGCTGCATAGTCGCCACATTGAGATTGAGACCATACATTGATTGCAAGCCCTTATTTCCATCTTCACGGTCGTTAAACTCAAGCGTAAAGCCTGCCTTCAGCTGCCCTTCCACTTTTTTCAAATCCGAAATGGTCTTCAAGCCATATTCTTGAGCAATCTTTTTCGGAACAGCTACAGCATAGGTATTTTGATAAGACATAGGTTTGAGATAGGCTAGATGATCCTGCTTGGCAATTCCATCACGCGCCACTTGATAAACCTGCTCTGGCTCATGACTCACCTTGGGTGATGGTTGAAGCAAACTTTCAGTCACCGTACCGGTAAATTCAGGATAAATGTCAATATCACCTTTTTTCAGAGCTTCATAAAGGAAACTTGTCGTCCCAAAATTCGGTTTAACAGTCGCAGTCATGCTGGTATTTTCTTCAATCAGCAATTTATACATATTAGCCAAAATTTCTGGTTCTGGGCCTATTTTCCCAGCAATAATCAAGTTTTCCTTCTCTTTTTGAGCCAAAAGGGCTGGACTATAAGACAGACCCAGTAATAAAGCCACCAAGGCAAAACCAGAGAAAATCGTCCGCAATTTCGCTTTTTCCATTACTTTTAGTAGGAAGTTAAAGGCAATAGCTAGCACTGCAGAAGAAAGGGCCCCAATCAAAATCAAACTGGCATTATTACGGTCAATTCCCAACAGGATAAAGGAACCCAGTCCCCCTGCTCCAATCAAGGCCGCCAAGGTTGCCGTACCGATAATCAAAACAGCTGCCGTCCGAATCCCAGACATGATAACAGGCATGGCGAGTGGAATTTCAAATTTCTTGAGACGTTCCCATCTGGTCATCCCAAAGGCAATCCCAGCCTCTTGCAGGTTCAGATCAATTCCCTTCAGCCCAGTGATAGTATTTTGCAAAATAGGGAAAATCGCATAAATCACTAGAGCTGTCAAAGCCGGCAAGGTCCCAATTCCCATCAAAGGGATAAAGAGCCCCAACAAGGCCAGAGACGGGATGGTCTGGAAAATACCTGCAATCTGCAAGACCCAGTCGGCCAGCTTCTCATGATAGCGAAGAAAAACAGCCAAGGGAATCGCAAGCAAAATAGCTAGTAACAAGGTCAAAAGTGACAACTGCAAATGTTGAGATAGAGCTGTCAACCAATCACTAAAACGATCCTGAAAAGTTGCAATTAAATTAGTCATGAACACTACCTCCAAACAAGTCTGCTACAAAGTCTGTTGCAGGCGCTTTTAAAATTGTCTCGGGATTCGCTACCTGGCGAATTTCTCCATCCTGCAAGACAGCAATACGGTCCGCCAACTTCAAGGCTTCATCCGTATCATGGGTTACAAAAATCGTTGTCATCCCAAACTCTTTATGCAATTCTTTTGTCAGAACCTGCAACTGTTTTCTCGAAATAGCATCCAAGGCCGAAAAGGGTTCATCCATGAGGAAAATCTTGGGCTGACCAATCATAGCTCGGACAATACCGACCCGTTGCTGTTCTCCACCAGATAATTCACTAGGTAAGCGATGCCCATACTCGGCTACTGGTAAACCAACCTTAGCCAAAAGCTCTTCTGTTTTCTTCGTAATTTCTTCCTTGCTCCACCCCTTCATTTCAGGAATGAGAGCAATATTTTCCGCAACTGTTAGATTTGGAAAAAGAGCAATAGCCTGTAAAACATAACCAGTAGAAAGACGAAGTTCACGCTCATCATAGTCTTTGATGCGCTTCCCATCCATATAAATATTTCCATCAGTTGGTTCCAAAAGACGGTTAATCATCTTGAGCATGGTCGTCTTACCTGACCCAGAAGGCCCTACTAAAACCATAAATTCCCCATCCTCAATCTGTAAGTTGACATCTCTCAAGACATCCTTTTCTGTGTAGCGCAGTGCTACATTTTTGTATTCAATCATTCTTTGTCCTCAATTTAAAACTTCCCTCGATTGGTCAAGTCTTCTACCTTAGGCATGACTTCCTTATTATCCCAATGCTCCACAATTTTCCCGTTCTCTAAACGGAAGATATCGTACTGGGCATAAGCAACGCCATCAATCTGAGTCTGACCATAGCTAACCACATAGTTTCCTTGTCCTAAGAGTTGGAAAACAAAGTCAAAAGTGACACTATATTCAGCCACATAGTTTTTATAAGCAGCACTTCCTTGTCCAATCTCATGATTATGCTGAATCAAATCGTCTGCCACATAATCACTCCACTGCTCTAGCTCCCCATTTTGGAAAATTTCTGTCAAGAAACGGCGAACCAGCTTTTTATTTTCTGCTTTCTTGTCCAAATCCTTGATTTCAAAATCTCCAAAAATTTGATCTAGTTGGTCATTTTCAGGTGTTCGATAGTAGTCAATGACATCCCAATGCTCAACAATACGACCATTCTCATCCGCACGGAAAGTATCCGTCGTCACCCATTGAGCTTCTCCACCATTCAGATATTGATGAACATGAACAAAGACCAGATTGCCATCCTCAATGGTGCGGACAATCTTAATCTGACGCTCTGGATGACGCTCAAAGAAATCTGCAAAGAAGGCTGCAAATCCTTCTTTCCCGTCAGGAACACCTGTCGAATGTTGGATATAGGTATCCCCTACAGACTGGGCTTGAGCCTCAGCAACTCGTCCGTCTTGAATGGCATGGATGTATAGGTTGTGAGCATTTTTCACTTGTTGTGACATATTCTAAACCTCATTTCCCTTCTCTTTCAGATTCGCCAAAATTCTTTCTTGAAAACCTTCAAATTGGTGAATTTCTTCCTCTGAAAATCCTTTGTAAAAGATAGTATCCAATTTCTGACTGACACGATGCCCCACTTCTTTCTGGGACTTGCCTAACTCCGTTAAAACTAAATACTTCTTACGCTTGTCTTTTCCACACGGACTAACAATTACAAGCTTTTGTTCCTCTAGCTTTTTTATCATAGTCGTCAGCGTATTATTCGCAAGTCCAGTCGCAAGCGCGATATCTGTCGCAGTTGCGCAGCCAGTTTCACTATTCCATAAAACCGCTAAAATCTTGCCCTGTTCACCCCTATAAAGAGCCTCAGGATCTTGACTCAGTAACTTTTGAAAAATCCGCCCATTCAACAAACGAATATGATGGGCTAGCAAATGACCATCTTTCATAACACCTCCAATTTATTTCGATATCGAAATGAATAAAACAATTGTAACACTCATCGTTCTAACTGTCAACTATTTCGATTTAGAAATAATTTTTGATAATTATCCACACCACCATACTCCGGCTCAACTAACTTTTAACGAGAGTTTCTAAACTCCTTCGTCCTCCAGTCTACAAAAGCCTTCCATCCGTACTATCCTATATTTTATGAGGGGACACATTTTTCCTATCAGAGCATTTATTTTAAAGATAGAAGTAAATCATAATTGCTTCCATCTGTTCTTTTATAGTATATTGAAGTTGGACTAGGGCACTGTATCTTCTAAAACATTGATAGAAAGCGATTTGAATTTCCCAATCAATTTGTTCGTCTTTATAGCATTTCGAAACTGGAATAGGACACCATGACTGCTAAAAGATTTCTATAAATTCATTTGATTTCCCTAATCAATTTGTTCATATCTTATTTCATTCCGCTATAATTTCACCTTACCCTATCTTTTTCGTAGCACCCTTCAAACAGCCTATCCCCTACCGTTTGACGATTCCTCACTTCACTCCACTTCCATTACAGAAGTTTCTTCACTACTATGGTCTCGGCTGACTTCTCATGATTCCTTGTTACTACTATTTGAACGCTCACGAGATAGGTCTTATAAAAAATGCTTTGATCCACAATGGAATCAAAGCATTTTAAAAAGTTCCTCATACATAAGTGCAGAAGTCGCAGTTCCTCTGTACTTGGCTTCTTCTCTTTTGATAAAGCGAGCCAAGTTGAGCAACTCAGGTGCTGGATGTTTGGGATTTAGGAGCAATTCACGATTGACCAGGCCTGAGAGACGAACTGCCTGCAATTGCTCATTTGTAGTAGGCAGTTTTTTAGTAGTCTCTAGGAGAGCAGCAACTAAATCTTCACTCAAATCATGTCGAGCATGATTGTAAAGATCTTTTATAAGGCTTTCTAGGTTTGGTTCTGCCATCCCTACCACCTCCCTTATGGTTTAATAATGTTTAATCAAATCAACCGTTGAACGATCCAATTTCTTCACCAAGGCTTGTAAGAAAGCTTGCGCTTCTAGGAAGTCATCCATTGCATAGAGGGTTTGGTGAGAATGGATATAACGAGCGCAGACACCGATAGTTGTTGATGGGACACCACCATTTTTCAGATGAGCTGCACCTGCATCTGTTCCGCCTTTACCACAGTAGTATTGGTACTTGATACCAGCTTCTTCAGCCGTTGTCAAAAGGAAATCCTTCATCCCTGGGAGAAGCAAGTGACCTGGATCATAGAAACGAATCAAGGTTCCATCTCCAATCTTGCCTTGACCACCGTAGACATCACCTGCTGGTGAGCAATCAACTGCGAGGAAGACTTCTGGGTCAAACTTGGTTGTAGAGGTATGAGCGCCACGCAGACCAACTTCTTCTTGGACGTTAGAACCCAGATAGAGTTCATTGCCGAGTTTTTGACCTGATAAAGCTTCAGCTAGCTCGCTTACCATGAGGACACCGTAGCGGTTATCCCAAGCTTTTGAGATGATATTTTTTTCATTGGCTGTCAAAATTGCAGAACTATCTGGTACGATGGTATCACCAGGACGGATGCCAAAACTTTCTGCCTCAGCCTTGTCCGCAAAACCACCATCAAAAACGATATCGGCAATGGCTGGCATGGTTGGTCCCCCCTTTCCACGAGTCAAATGCGGAGGAACAGAACCTGAAATCACAGGAATTTCATGACCATCACGAGTCAAGAGTTTGAAACGTTGGCTGCTAACCACCATGGGGTTCCAGCCACCGATTTCTACGACACGGAAGGTACCATCTGGCTTGATTTCGCTGACCATAAAACCAACTTCGTCCATATGAGAAGCGACCAAGACGCGCGGTGCATCCACAGCTTCTGAATGTTTGATACCAAAAATACCACCCAAGCCATCTGTCACCACTTCATCCACATGCGGTGTCAACTTTTCACGAAGATAAGCACGGACAGGCGCTTCATGACCTGAGACTGCAGCAAGTTCTGTTACTTCTTTAATTTTTGAAAATAATGTTGTCATTTCAGTTCCTTCTTTCTTTCATCCATTTTACCACTTTTTATAGGAGAAGGATAGTGGGAAGGTGGATTTCTAAGTTAGTATCTTAGTCCTGCTCTATCTTAGAAAAGGATAGTATTCTCTTGCATGTAGTGCAAAATCTAGTAAACATTCCAAAATTAACTCGAATATTTATTTCCAAACAAAAAAACAATACACCATCAAAGTTGTTTGTATTTTTCATGAAATTTACAGAAAATAGTTGACTTCCCTTTCTTCTTTCTTTAAATATATAGTTGGTTGAGTTTGGAATAGTACGCTGTAGCTGCTGAAACATTTCTAGAAATTAATTTGACTTTCCTAATAGAGTTGTTCATATCTTATTTCAATTTACTATAGTACAAAACTAGAAAAGGAAAAAATCATGACCAAAACAATTCTTGTTACAGGTGGGACTAGCTACATTGGCTCCCATACCGTTAAAGCTCTTTTAAATGCTGGCTATAAGGTGCATGTCCTCGATAATCTCTCCACAGGAAATCGAGCGGCTGTGGATAGTCGTGCTAGCTTTAAAGAACTGGATGTTTATGATGCTAGCGCCTTAAAGGCTTACTTAGAAGAAAATCAGATTGATGCTGTCCTCCATTGTGCAGGTGAAATTGTTGTGAGCGAAAGTATTGAAAATCCAAGTAAATACTTCACTGCCAACGTTGCTGGTATGAACCAAGTTCTCAAAGTCTTATCTGAAGTTGGCATTCAAAAAATCATGTTCTCTTCGACTGCTTCTCTCTATGGAAATAACTGTATTGACAAGCCAGTGACTGAAGATACCCTGCTCGACCCTGTCAACCCTTATGCAGAGACAAAACTGATGGGCGAACGAATGATTTACTGGATGGCCAATCGCTACGACTGGAAATATGTTATTTTCCGTTACTTTAATGTTGCTGGGGCTGAAATGGATGCTTCAAACGGTCTGCGTGTGAAAAATCCAACTCACATCATTCCAAATATCAACAAGACCGCATTGGGACAAAATGATAGCTTAAAAATATTTGGAGATGACTACGATACACGTGACGGTTCATGTATTCGAGATTACATTTATGTCTTGGACCTTGCATAGGCTCATGTTAAAGGAATGAACTACCTATTTCAAGAAGACAGTTCTTCTCAAATCTTTAACTTAGGAACTAAAAAAGGCTATACTATCAAAGAAATCTTTAAAACTGCTGAAGAATTACTAAATTAAAAAATCCCACACGAGATTGTTGCTCGACGTGCTAGTGACCCAGCCAGTGTCCTAGCAGATGCTTCAAAAGCTAAACAATATCTTGATTGGACGGCTAGCTACTCCCTCGAAGATATTATTTTATCAGATTAAGGTAAAAACATTTTAGAATAGGATAACAAAGGAGAAAGTCTTGTTGCTCTCTCCTTGTTGTATTTATTAAATTGTCAGAAATTTTATTGACAGATTAGAAAAATAATGTTACATTTATATCCGCAGATATCTTTCGATACCAAATCTACATGAAAGGACGGGGTATGAAACTTTCTCATTATTTAATTGGCTTACTTCTACTCCTAGTCTTTCTCTCTATTAGCATTGGGACCAGTGATTTTTCATGGGGAAAGCTATTTGATTTCGACCAGCAGACCTGGCTCCTCTTTCAAGAGTCCCGTCTCCCAAGAACTATCAGTATTCTCCTGACTGCCTCTAGTATGAGTATGGCAGGCCTTCTCATGCAGACTATTACCCAAAATCAGTTTGCTGCACCGAGTACAGTTGGAACGACTGAAGCCGCCAAACTGGGAATGGTGCTGAGCCTTTTTGTCTTTCCATCGGCTAGTCTGACCCAAAAGATGCTCTTCGCTTTTGTTTCATCCATCGTATTCACCCTCTTCTTCCTAGCCTTTATGACCATTTTTACTGTAAAGGAAAGGTGGATGTTGCCTCTGATTGGGATCATCTATAGCGGGATTATCGGCTCAGTCACAGAAGTTATCGCCTATCGTTTCAATCTGGTTCAGAGTATGACTGCCTGGACCCAGGGCTCCTTCTCCATGATTCAGACCCATCAGTATGAGTGGCTCTTCTTAGGCCTCATCATCCTGATAACCGTTTGGAAATTATCCCAAACCTTCACCATCATGAATCTAGGGAAAGAAACCAGCGAGAGTTTGGGGATTTCCTACTCCCTACTTGAAAAACTGGCCCTCTTTCTGGTGGCGCTAACGACAAGCGTCACCATGATTACCGTGGGTGGCCTACCATTTCTCGGAGTTATCGTTCCCAATCTTGTTCGCAAGCGCTATGGAGATAATCTAAGTCAAACCAAACTCATGGTCGCACTGGTTGGTGCCAATCTAGTTCTGGCTTGCGATATCCTATCCCGAGTTCTGATTAGGCCCTATGAGTTGTCTGTCAGTCTCTTGCTAGGAATCATCGGTAGTCTCGTCTTTATCCTACTTCTCTGGAGAGGGGGACGAAAAGATGCAGACTAAAAGCAAACATACCAAACTCTTCTGGATTCTCATTATTCTTGCCATCGGAGCTTGTCTTCTCTACTTTTGGCCCATCACTCACTTGTCAGCCTTTGCTTGGAAGTTGCGTTCCCAAAAGATCATCGTTTATCTCTTGGTAGCCATCGCGACTGGGATTTCGACCATTAGTTTTCAAACCCTGACGGAAAATCGCTTCCTGACGCCTAGTATTTTGGGAATTGAATCCTTCTACGTCCTACTACAAACCCTACTACTGGTTTTTGAAAGCAAGTTTCTTCAACTTGGCAAATCCCCTATCTTAGAATTCCTAGTCTTACTTCTTGTCCAGTCCCTCTTCTTTCTCGCCTTACAAGGTTACTTGAAGACACTGATGAAGCAAGACCTGGTCTTCATCCTGCTGATCTGTCTAGCGCTCAGAAGTCTCTTTCGAAATATCAGCACCTTCCTTCAAGTCCTAATGGATCCAAACGAATACGATAAACTGCAAAATAGTCTTTTTGCCTCCTTTCAACATCTCAACACTTCCATCCTAGCCATCGGTTCTCTGATCATCCTCGCTTTGACAATCTTTTTCTTTCGAAAAGCAGTCGTTCTAGATGTCTTGCACCTGCAAAGAGAAACGGCTCAGATATTGGGACTCGATGTTGAAAAAGAACAGAAAGAGCTCCTCTGGGGAATCGTGCTTTTGACCTCAACGGCCACTGCCTTGGTAGGACCTATGGCCTTCTTCGGCTTTATGCTGGCCAACCTCACCTACCTGATTGTCAAAGACTATCAGCACAAGTTACTCTTTATAGTGGCCATTCTGATTGGATTTATTAGCTTAACCTTGGGGCAAGCCTTGATTGAACGAGTCTTTGCACTGGAAATTCGTATCAGTATGATCATTGAGAGTGTGGGTGGCTTCTTATTCTTTATCTTACTATATAGGAGGTCTCGTCAGTGAAACTGGAAAACATTGACAAATCCATTCAAAAACAGGATATTTTGCAAGGCATTTCGCTTGAAGTCAGTCCTCAAAAACTGACAGCCTTTATTGGTCCAAATGGTGCTGGAAAATCGACTCTCCTCTCCATCATGAGCAGACTAACCAAGAAAGATCAGGGAGTTCTCAGTATCAAAGGACGTGAAATCGATAGCTGGAATTCGCAAGAACTGGCCCAAGAACTAACCATCCTAAAACAGAAAATCAATTACCAAGCCAAATTGACTGTTGAAGAACTGGTCAGTTTTGGACGTTTTCCCTACAGCCGAGGTCGACTTAGATCAGAAGACTGGGAAAAAATCCGAGAAACTCTGAACTATTTGGAACTGACCAACTTAAAAGACCGCTACATCAATAGCCTGTCAGGGGGGCAACTCCAGCGCGTCTTTATCGCTATGGTACTGGCCCAGGATACGGACTTTATCTTGCTGGACGAACCACTCAACAATCTCGATATCAAGCAAAGCGTCAGCATGATGCAGATTCTTCGACGACTGGTGGAGGAACTCGGCAAGACCATTATCATCGTCCTCCACGATATCAACATGGCCAGTCAGTATGCAGATGAAATTGTCGCCTTCAAGGACGGCCAGGTCTTTAGCAAGGGAAGAACCGATCAAATCATGCAGGCTGACCTACTCAGTCAACTTTATGAGATTCCCATCACGCTAGCTGATATCAATGACAAAAAGATCTGTATCTATAGCTAGTAACATAAAAGCTCAAGTTAGAGAACCTTCAGTCTCTTAGTCAATAAGATCAAGAGACTCCCTAAATCGTTATCACATTTTAAAAAGGAGAAATTATGAAAACATCCCTTAAACTTTATTTCACTGCCCTAGTGGCCAGCTTCTTGCTCCTACTTGGTGCATGTAGTACAAACTCAAGCACTAGTCAGACAGAGACCAGTAGCTCTGCTCCAACAGAGGTAACCATTAAAAGTTCACTGGACGAGGTCAAACTTTCCAAAGTTCCTGAAAAGATTGTGACCTTTGATCTCGGCGTTGCGGATACTATTCGCGCTTTAGGATTTGAAAAAAATATCGTCGGAATGCCTACAAAAACTGTTCCGACTTATCTAAAAGACCTAGTGGGAACTGTCAAAAATGTTGGTTCTATGAAAGAACCTGATTTAGAAGCTATCGCCGCCCTTGAGCCTGATTTGATTATCGCTTCACCACGTACACAAAAATTCGTAGACAAATTCAAAGAAATCGCCCCAACCGTTCTCTTCCAAGCAAGCAAGGACGACTACTGGACTTCTACCAAGGCTAATATCGAATCCTTAGCAAGTGCCTTCGGCGAAACTGGTACACAGAAAGCCAAGGAAGAATTGGCCAAGCTAGACAAGAGCATCCAAGAAGTCGCTACTAAAAATGAAAGCTCTGACAAAAAAGCCCTTGCGATCCTCCTTAATGAAGGAAAAATGGCAGCCTTTGGTGCCAAATCTCGTTTCTCTTTCTTGTACCAAACCTTGAAATTCAAACCAACTGATACAAAATTTGAAGACTCACGCCACGGACAAGAAGTCAGCTTTGAAAGTGTCAAAGAAATCAACCCTGACATCCTCTTTGTCATCAACCGTACCCTTGCCATCGGTGGGGACAACTCTAGCAACGACGGTGTCCTAGAAAATGCCCTTATCGCTGAAACACCTGCTGCTAAAAATGGTAAGATTATCCAACTAACACCAGACCTCTGGTATCTAAGCGGAGGCGGACTTGAATCAACAAAACTCATGATTGAAGACATACAAAAAGCTTTGAAATAAGCCACTTCAAACTCAATTTAATACTCAATGAAAATCAAAGAGCAAACTAGGAAACTAGCCGCAGGTTGCTCAAAACACTGTTTTGAGGTTGCAGATGAAAGCTGAAGCGGTTTGAAGAGATTTTCGAAGAGTATAAAATTTTGACATTCTAAAACGCATCCTATCAAGTTTACTCAAACCTGATAGGATGCGTTTTTATCATTTTGAAATCTATTTACCCCACCTCATTCCCCTTCTTGATTTCGTTTAAGGGAAAAGTGGTCTGGAACGGGGTCCTTACCTGTTTTCGACCAGGGATGACAACGTAAAATCCGAGCCAAGCCCATCAATACCCCCTTAAAACCATGTTTTTCAATAGCCTGAATCATGTAGTTGGAACAAGTCAGCTCAAAGCGACAAGAGGGTGGAAAGACTGGTGAGATAAAACGTTGGTAAAAGCGCACAGGCGCTATTAAAATTCGTTTCATTATTTCTTAGTTACAGCCATGGTGTGTAGTTGGCTGATTTCTTTTTTATTAAGACGACGGGATTCTCCTGGATGGAGTCCTGTCAAGTCTAGGTGTCCGAAACGAGTCCGAGACAACTTATCTACTTGGAGACCAACAGCTTCAAACATCTTTTTAACCTGATGGTTACGCCCTTCATGGATGGTCAACTGCACCACAGAGCGATTTTTGACTGGGTCCACTTTGAGAATTTCATAAACAGCTGGCTTGGTTTTCTTACCATCAATCTCAAGACCACGGGTCAAGGGGCGGAGATTGTCCTTATTGGCCACACCTTTAACACGCGCGACATAAACCTTGTCAATCTCATTACGAGGGTGAATCATCTCGTCTGTAAAGTCCCCATCATTGGTCAAAATCAAGACACCTGATGTATCCCAGTCCAAACGACCCACAGGGTAAATACGCTCTTTGACATTGGGCAAGAGGTCGACAACCGTCTTGCGACCCTTATCATCTGTCACACTGGAAATCACACCGCGTGGTTTGTTAAGCAGATAGTAGACCTTTTCTTCGTTGTAGATAGGTTGACCTTCAACTTCGACCTTGTCGCCTGACTTGATAGTGGTTGCTAGTTCACGCACCACTTGGCCGTTAACCGTCACCAAGCCTTGCTTAATCAGCTCTTCTGCTTTTCTCCTACTGGCCACACCTGCGTGGGCAATATACTTATTGATTCTCATCTTCTTCTATCCTTTCACCAAATAATTGGCTTTCTTGGGCTTGAATCTCAAGCTCATCAATCACTGGTAATTCTTCTAAATGGTTTATCCCCATGTAATCTAGGAAATAATCCGTAGTCACATAGAGGTTGGGGCGCCCCAATACTTCCTTTTTCCCGTCTTCCTTTATCAGGTCAAAAGCCTGCAACTTTGCCAAGGCTCCACTCGAGTTAACTCCACGGATGGCATCAATTTCTATCCGCGTAATCGGCTGTTTGTAGGCAATAATGGACAAGGTCTCAAGGGCAGCCCGAGACAAGCTCTGGTTGATAGGCGCCTTAGAGTATTCCTTCAAAATCTCTGCAAATTGAGGCTTGGTCACCAATCTATAAGCACCACTTGTCTCAATCAAAGCCAAACTGGAATCTGGGTCCTTTTCATACTTCTGGGCTAATTTTCCTAAACTTTGCTGGATGCCTGTCGGTGGCAGAGAGAGGAGTTCAGCTAACTGGCGGACCCGAATCCCATCTTCACCCGCTACAAACAAGAGCGCTTCTATTTTTGCTAAAGTACTCATCTTTCCTCTCTATCAAGTCTAGCTTTGAGGCACTTGACTTTCTTCCTTCTTTTCCATGAGATAGATATCTCCAAAACTCTCCTCTTGCACGAGGATCAACTCCTGGGTTTTGATTAACTCTAGGGTTGCCAAAAAGAGGGTGATGACCTCTTGGACATTCTGGGCTTCCTTGAACAAATCCTGCAAGCGCAATTGATCTCGTCCAATCAAGGACTCTTTCACGATAATCATCATGTCCTCAATCTTATACTCATCCCGCAAGATCGTCGTGTGATTTTGTGCAAACTCCTCTTTTTTCTTGGCTAGGATATTTGAAAAAGTCAAAAAGAGGTCAATGGTCGTCTTGTCATGCACAAGCTCCGCATCTTCGTAAATCAACTCTGTCGGCGCTTTGGAATAATACTGGGCCCGTTCTTGGTGCTTGGCTTCCAAGTGCTCACCCAAGAGCTTGAACTTGCGATATTCTTCGATTTGAGAGAGGAGGTCCTGCTCCAGGTCATCCCCCAAGTCTGTCACTTCTGCTACCTTCGGAAGGAGTTTACGACTCTTAATCAGCATGAGCTGACTAGCCATGACCATGTACTCACCCGTCACTTCCAGACGCATGGCCTGCAGGGTTGAGACATAGGCTAGATACTGTTCGATGACTTCCGTAATGGGCACATCGTAGATATCCATCTGGTACTTAGAAACCAGATGCAAGAGCAAGTCCAGGGGTCCTTCAAAATCTTTTAATTTAATATCCATTATCTATATTTTTCTAAGGTCAGGACTGTTTTTAATCCTAATTTTTTTGCAATTTCGTACAAATCGACCTTGTTTTCTATTTGTCTTAGAATAAACTGTTCACGTAAGACTTGAGCTGATAAGGATGGAAAACCTTTCTCCTTGACAAAAGATCCTAACTGACGAAAGGCCCACTGACGAGAATAGGGTTTCTCTCCTCTTTCAAAAAGATAGGTCTGCCCCATCAAGGGTTCCAATTCTGAAAGCAAGGCCGTGGGAATGGTGACAATCCTCTGTTGGGAAGCCTTGCTGATTCGCAACACCTGAAAATCCAGATTGATGTCCGCAACCTTGATGGCTAAAATCTCACTGGGCAAGAGCCCCATTTCTAGGATTAAGAGCGCTAGCAAGCGGCCCTCTGGATGGTCGCTTTCCTGCCAAAAAGAGTCTAGGTATAGAATCTCTGGCTTTTCCGTCTTCTTTTCAGCTTGTTTGGCTAATTCCAAGCGGTAAAAGCTGTCCACCTCTCCTTTTTGATAGAGAAAGTATAGAAATTGGTTACAGGCCGAAATCTTTCGCTTCTGGGCGCTGATTTTTAGATTGGCTAGCTGGGCTTGGTAAATCTTGAGACTGGTCTCAGAAATCCGCTCACCTACCATGTCTAAAAATTGCTCCAAATCATACTTATAGGACTGCTTGGAATTGACAGACAAGCCCTGCTTTTCCTCTAAAAAGGCTGAAATCCTGTCTCTCATTGGCATCGAATCTCATATTCCTTACTAAAGTCATGCAAGAGGGCATTAACGGCCTTGAGGATGGACTTGCGCGTAATAATCCCTTGGAAAATACCCTCTGCATCCACAACCGGTAAGAAGGACTCATCTACTAGCTTGTGCAAGACCTCCGTAATGGTGAAATCAGGCGAAACAACCGCTACGTCCGTTTTTGTCATATGAACGATATCCGTATCCGCCATGATTTCTTGGCTCAAGTCATGCTCCATCTGATAAGCCATAATATCTCTGAGTCCAATCGTCCCAACAAACTGTTTTTCATCTGTCACAACGGGAACACGGGTATAGGTCATCTGACTGAGCAAGAGGGTCGCATGATCCGCATTGTGGGTATCAATCAACACAGCTAGATTTTTAGCAGGGGTCAAAAAAGTTTCCTCCTGCCCCAACAAGAAAGTCTCAAACTCCTTGGCAATCATCGGCTAAACTCCTTGGACAAACCTGGATACACCTCGTGATCTCGTGTCAAAAAGTCCACTTTGAAGTAACTATCATCAATCTCCACACGAGCATAGAGACATTCTCTGATGGTACCTCGTGGTTGACTGATAGAACCTGGATTTAGAAAGAGGATCTTGCCTTCCAACCAAGCACTTGGCACATGCAAGTGACCATAGAGGCAGATAGCGGCCTCTTCCTCCTGAGCCCAGTAGTCCAACTTTTGAAAGTTGAAATTGATGTCAAACAAGTGACCATGAGTTTGGATAATCTTGGTCGAACCAAGCTCAGTCACCAGACGTTCTGGGTAGCCGGCGTAGAAGTCCATGTTCCCTTTAACAACGCGGATGCCCTCCCAAAGTGGAGAATCCGGACGTAGTTCAGAATCGCCGTTATGAAAAACAGCATCGACTTTGCCCACATAGCGATCACGGACTTCTTCCACAATCAAGCTATCGCCATGGGAATCGCTCATTACAATGATGGTTTGCTTTGCCATGATGGAAATACCTCCAAAAGTTTCTTAACGGCTAAGGCACGGTGAGATTGACTATTTTTTTCTTCCAGGGTTAATTCAGCTGATGACTCACCTGTTTCTCCTACAAGGAAGAGGGGATCATAGCCAAAGCCATTTTCACCCTTAGGTTCAAAGTTAATATAACCTGACCAGTCTGCTTCAACAACTAAACTTTCCTTATTTGGGCTGGCTACGACTAGGGTTGTGTGGAACTGAGCCGAGCGGTCCTTGAGTTCAAAGACCATGGCCAATTCGTGCAAGAGTTTGGCATTATTTTCACGGTCAGTTGCTCCCACACCTGCGAAACGAGCTGACCAGACGCCTGGCAAGCCACCAAGAACATCGACTTTGAGACCAGAATCATCTGCCAAAACCATCTTGCCCGTTAATTGAGAAATGGTTTCTGCCTTAAGGCGGGCATTTTCTTCAAAGGTCATACCTGTTTCTGCTACTTCAGGCAGGTCAGGGTAGTCATTAAGATTTTCCACATCGTAGCCTAACTTATCAAAGATAGCTCGGAATTCCTTGGTTTTACCTTCGTTACGAGTCGCAATCAACAAGGTTTCTCTGACCTTGCTTGTCTCAAAGAAATCATGAACATTGACCCCTTCTTTAGGCAATTCTACATACAAGAGTTGCCCATTTTCAACCAAGAGCAGGGCCCCATGACGTTGAATAACTTCCAAGTTTCGTCCCATTTCTTGATTAAGCATGTCTACCACAAAGGAGAACAAACGGTAGGTAGAACCATAGCGTAAAACAGTAACTGAAAGCGGGAAACCATACTCTTCATCTCCAAATATTTTGGAGAATTCAAACAGAGGAAAATCTGTCTTATAGTCGCTCAAACTGTTAACGCCACCAAAAATACTATAAGACCCAACATACCAGTCCTGGTCATCCTTATATTCATAAATTTTATTTGTCATAATTCTACATGCTCCACATGAATCTCTTTTTCCAGCCATTCTTCACCAATTTGTGCAAAACTTTGGCTACTGGCTGTTGTGTAAAAACGGTGATGGAGTGGTCCAGCATCGCGACCACGATTGATTTCAAAATAATTGAGTAAGACTGAGATATCCCGTACGCACTCTGCCCCACTATCGATGAGCTGAACCTTTGGCCCCATCACATTTTGGATAATAGGGCGAAGGAGTGGATAATGAGTACAGCCCAAAATCAGGCTATCCACCTTTCCAACCAAGGGACGCAGGGTTTCATAGACCACCTTCTTGGTAACACTGGTTGACAGGGCACCTGACTCAACCAAGGGAGCAAACTTGGGACAGGCCAAGCTCTCCACCTGTAAGTCGGGATCCAGATCATGGATTTTCTGACGGTATATGTCTGATTGTACCGTCATGGGCGTTCCAATCACTCCGATTTTCCCACCTTGACTGGACTTGATGGCTGCCGAAGCTCCTGGCAAAATTACACCCAAGACAGGAATATCTAGTTGAGCCTTGATTTCTTCCCAGACGACCGCAGTCGCAGTGTTACAAGCAATGACAATCATTTTGACATCCTTGGTCAAGAGAAAGTTGACCAGCTGCCAAGTATATTCACGAATTTGCTCAGCAGGACGGGGGCCATAGGGCGCCCGCGCCGAATCTCCAATATAGACGATTTCTTCATGGGGAAGCTGGCGCATGAGCTCGCGCACAACGGTCAAGCCCCCGACACCCGAATCCAAAAAACCAATTGGTCGATTATCCATACAGTCTTCTTTCTAGTCTTTTTTCTGATTGATCGTTCATTATGATTCCTTGTACTGAACGAACTGACCGACAGCTTGATAGAATGTCAACTACCTCTCTCTTAATCATAATCAAATATCAATAGAATGCAAGGAAAAAGTCTCATCCCTAAACCATAACCAACATAGTGAGAAGTCTGGAACTTTCATCCCAGACTTTTCCTTATTTATTTTTTCTTTTTATTGTTAGCAAGGGCTGCCTTTTGTTGGCGGATGATTTGGTGGTAAACTTGTTGTACCTTAGCTTCGCTTGGTTTTTGACCATTTGCACTCAAAAGAGTACGAACTGCTTCAGCATTCAAACGTGGGTTGTCAGCAAATTCTTTTTCGATTTGCTTACGAACCAAGTACATTCCTCCTAGAGCTCCTCCTAGAAAAGCTAGCACAATCAATACAATTGCTAAAAGTAAATCCATCATTTTTCTCCTGTTTCTTTTTGAGTCCCTTTCATTATACCACAAACTAGCCACCCTGACCAGTTTGTTCTACACTTTCAGGGATGGAATAGACAGCAAAAAGAACCCTGCTTTTCTGAAAAAGAGGTCTCCTTGCTAAGTTTATACTCAATGAAAATCAAAGAACAAACTAGGAAGCTAGCCACAGGTTGCTCAAAGCACCGCTTTGAGGTTGCAGATAAAACTGACACGGTTTGAAGAGATTTTCGAAGAGTATTAATTTACATAAATAGCCAGTGTTTGATAGGGTTTGAGTAGAATTTTCTCAGACACTTCTGCATCTTCATAGTTTGATATCAAAATCTGTCCATTTTGGTAGACTGCTGGCAAGTCGATTTCCACTTCTTTAGCATAAAAGTTATTGAGCACTAGTAACTTTTGATCCTCAAACTGGCGTTCAAAAGCGTAGACTTGTTTGCTATCTTCAAAGGCTGGTTTGTAACTTCCTTCTGAAATGATTGGCATTTCCTTACGCAGTCGAATCAAGTCTTGATAGAAGGTAAAAATCGGACCCTGGATTTCATTTTCTACATTGATGTATTTATAGGATTTACCAGCTTTCAACCAAGGAGTGCCTGTTGAAAATCCTGCATTTTCCGAAGCATCCCACTGCATGGGAATGCGTGAATTATCACGCGACTTAGCTTGAATAATCTGGAAGGCTTCTTGCTGACTCTTTCCTTCTTCTAAGAGCATCTGATAGGCATTAAGCGATTCGACATCCACATAATCAGCCATAGAATCATAGTCTGGGTCAATCATCCCGATTTCCTCACCCATGTAGATATAAGGTGTCCCACGTGACAGGTGAATGCTGGCTGCTAGCATGGTGGCTCCTTCCTTGCGGAAGTTTTGAATATCGACAAAACGGTTCAAGGCACGTGGTTGATCGTGATTATTCCAAAAGAGGGCACTCCAACCGTCTTTATCACTCATTTCCTTACCCCAACTATGGTAAAGACTCTTCAACTCTTCAAAATCAAAGGGAGCCAAGGTCCACTTTTGTCCATCCTTATAGTCCACCTTGAGGTGATGAAAATTAAAGGTCATGGATAATTCCTGACGATCAGGCGACGAATAGAGGACACAGTTTTCCATGGTGGTAGAAGACATTTCCCCAACTGTCATAAAGCTATCGTCAGATCCAAAAGTGGCTTGGTTCATCATACGCAAATAGTTATGAACGATGGGTTTGTCTGTATAAGCTGGCTTCCCTTCATTTTCAGGACAGTCCACTGAAACCTCGTCCTTACCGATCAAATTGATCACATCAAATCGAAAACCTTTGACACCCTTGTCGCGCCAGAAATTAACAACCTTGAAAAGCTCCTTACGGACATTGGGATTGCGCCAGTTAAGGTCAGCCTGGGTCTCATCAAATAGGTGAAGATAGTATTTCCCAGTATCCCCGAAAGGCGCCCATGCAGAACCACCAAACTTAGACTGCCAATCTGTTGGTTGGTCTTGGATGAAGAAAAAGTCTTGATAATACTTATCACCAGCTAGGGCTTTCTGAAACCATTCATGCTCTGTCGAACAATGATTAAGTACCATGTCCAGCATAAAGTCAATCTTGTGCTCTTTACCGACACACACCATTTCCTCAAAATCAGCCATATCACCAAAAAGAGGATCCACTGCCATATAATCTGAAATATCGTAACCATTATCCCGTTGAGGGCTTGGATAGAATGGATTGAGCCAGACCATATCCACACCTAGTTTGGCTAAATAGGGAATTTTTTCGATAATCCCACGGAAATCCCCAATACCGTTTTCAGTGGTGTCTTTGTAAGATTTTGGATAGATTTGATAGACTACTTTTCCTTTATCAAGTGTCATCTGTTTCTCCTTTTCTGATAAAAGGGAGGAAGCAGTCTTCCGTCCCTATTTGTGCTATTTCAATTATACTCAATGAAAATCAAAGAACAAACTAGGAAGCTAGCCACAGGTTGCTCAAAACACTATTTTGAGGTTGCAGATAGAGCTGACGTGGTTTGAAGAGATTTTCGAAGAGTATTAGATTCGTGTAGCGACCATGAGAGATGCTCCAGCTTGGATCGTTGTCGGATAAGTTCCAGTAATAGTCGCTGTATAAGCATCTTGGTTGGTGATGATAACAGGAGTTTCTGTCACCAGACCTGCAGCCTTAATGACATCCATATCAAAACGAATCAGTTGCTGGCCAACTATAACGTGATCTCCTTGGACTACAAGACTTTCAAAACCTTTGCCATCAAGACCTACTGTATCCATACCGATGTGGATGAGCAATTCAACTCCCTCGTCAGAGACAATGCCGATGGCATGCTTGGTAGGGAAAAGAACCGTCACTGTTCCATTAACTGGAGAGGTCAACTCACCTTGGCTTGGTTCAATGACCAGACCTTGCCCCATGACACCTGATGCAAAAACAGGATCCGTCGCTTGACTCAATTCTTTCACTTGGCCAGTTAGTGGGCTGATAATTTCTACCGAAGTAAGTTCTACTGGTTCATGGCTCACAAATTCTGCTTCTTCTTGAGCAACGAATTCTGCCTGCAAGTTCGTATCGCCCTCTATTTTTGTGAAGAGACCAGCCTTGCGAAAGAAGAAAGTCAAGAGCATTGGAACAACAATCGCAACTAGCATAGTTCCTGCAAATGGCAGCATGTATTGAGGTTGAATAGAGAGAATACCTGGCAAACCACCGATACCAATAGAAGCCGTAGTTACATTAAAAGTAACGGATAACATGCCTGCAAGGGCTGAACCAGTCATCCCAGCAACAAATGGATAAATATATTTTACGTTAACCCCAAAAAGAGCTGGTTCTGTAACACCGAGATAGGCTGAAATGGTTGCAGGAAGTGAAACCTGAGCCTCACGCTCATCATGGCGATGCATAAAATAATAGGCAAACACGGCTGATCCTTGAGCAATATTAGAAAGAGCAATCATAGGCCAGAGGGCAGTGCCACCAGCATCCGCAATCAATTGTGTGTCAATGGCATTGGTCATGTGGTGCAGACCTGTGATGACAAATGGAGCGTAGAGGGCACCAAAAATCGCACCGAAGAGCCATTTTACAGGACCCGTTAAACCTGCCAATACAACTGATGAAAGTCCTTGTCCAATTGTCCAACCGATTGGTCCCAAAACAGTATGAGCCAAAATCAAGGCTGGAATCAATGACAAAAAAGGTACAAAAATCATGGAAATGACTTCTGGGATATGTTTGCGCCAAAAAATTTCAAGATAAGACAGACTCAAACCTGCAAGCAAGGCTGGGATAACTTGGGCTTGGTAACCAATACGATTAATAGTAAAATAGCCAAAATTCCAAACCCAGTTTGCCGCGATATCAGCTGCTGGCGTTGAAGCAACCGCATAGGCATTGAGCAACTGAGGCGATACCAAACAGATTCCGAGAACAATTCCCAAAATTTGGCTGGTTCCCATCTTACGAGAAACAGACCAAGTAATCCCTACTGGTAAGAACTGGAAGATAGCTTCACCAGGCAACCAGAGGAAGTGATTAACCCCTGCCCAAAACTGAGAGGATTCTGTGATGGTCTTGCCATCCAACATCGACCAATGGACACCTTCCAAGACATTACGGAAACCGAGGATCAATCCACCAACAATCAAGGCTGGAATAATCGGAGTAAAGATTTCCGCCAGAGTGGTCATAACACGTTGGACCACGTTTTGATTACTCTTAGCTGCAGACTTGGCTGCTTCTTTGGAAACACCCTCAATACCTGAAACGGCTGTAAAATCATTATAAAAGATGGGCACGTCATTTCCAATGATTACCTGAAATTGACCTGCATTTGTAAAGGTTCCTTTAACAGCTGGAATTGACTCGATAGCTTTAACATTAGCCTTCTTATCATCTCCTAAAACAAACCGCATCCGTGTCGCACAGTGAGTTACGGCAGTCACATTTTCTTTGCCTCCGATTGCCTGAAGCAGATCTTTGGCTTCTTGTTCAAATTTTCCCATTTGATTCTCCTTATACTTGTCAAAGCAAGTTTGATTTGATAAGTATATTGTAAACGATACCAAACTTGTCTGCAACTTGTTTGGTATAAAAAGGGTGTTTTTTTGTAAATTTTCTAGCACTTGTATGGTAAAATAGATACAGGTGTTCATTAAACTAGACTAAAAACCTATTTAAGCAGGCAAAATGAAGAAATACCAACAATTATTTAAGCAAATCCAAGAAACCATTCAAAACGAGACTTACGCTGTCGGAGATTTCCTTCCTAGCGAGCACGACCTTATGGAGCAATATCAAGTGAGTCGTGATACCGTCCGAAAGGCCCTGTCTCTCCTCCAAGAGGAAGGATTGATCAAAAAGATAAGAGGGCAAGGTTCTCAAGTCGTCAAAGAAGAAACCGTCAATTTCCCTGTATCCAACCTAACCAGCTACCAAGAACTAGTTAAAGAACTTGGACTGCGCTCTAAAACCAACGTGGTCAGTCTGGACAAGATTATTATTGATAAAAAATCCTCACTGATAACCGGTTTCCCAGAGTTTCGGATGGTTTGGAAGGTGGTCCGCCAGCGTGTGGTGGATGATCTGGTATCCGTTCTGGATACGGACTATCTGGATATGGAACTAATTCCAAATCTCACTCGCCAAATTGCTGAGCAGTCTATCTATTCTTATATAGAAAATGGCCTCAAACTCCTTATTGATTATGCTCAGAAGGAAATCACCATTGACCACTCAAGCGACCGAGACAAGATTCTCATGGACATTGGCAAAGACCCTTATGTCGTTTCGATTAAATCAAAAGTCTATCTCCAAGACGGACGCCAATTTCAGTTTACCGAAAGTCGCCATAAGTTAGAGAAATTTAGATTTGTAGATTTTGCAAAACGCAAGAAATAAAAGACTGAGACACCAGATCTCAGCCTTTTTCTTTATCCCAAAACTAATTCATCACTGACCAGACTTTGGCCACTATTTTTCTGGAAGAGATGCATAAGGTCTTCAACTGTCAGATGCTTTTTCTCTTCTCCCTTGACATCCACCACTATCTTGCCTTGATAGAGCATAATGAGACGATTGCCGTACTCAATCGCATGATTCATATCATGGGTAATCATCAAAGTCGTCCACTGATGGTGCTCCACAATCTTTTGCGTCAAGTCCATCACCATTTGACTGGTTTTCGGGTCAAGTGCCGCAGTATGTTCATCCAAAAGTAAAAGTTTTGGTTTCATCAGATCTGTCATGACTAGAGTCAAAGCCTGTCTTTGTCCTCCTGAGAGATATTGAGTATCTACTTTTAAGCGGTTTTCAAGACCAATATTCAACTCCTTCAAGGCCTCTTGGAACTGGATTCTATCCTTCTCCTTCACGCCCCAACCAAGCCCTCTCTTCTGCCCGCGTCTCAAGGCAATAGCCATATTCTCCTCAATCGTCAAACGAGAAGCTGTTCCCATCTTAGGATTTTGAAAAACACGGGCAATATCCTTGGCTCTCTTTCTGACACTCAGATTTTTAATGGATTTCCCTGCCAGTAGAAGGTCCCCTTCGTCCACCGATAGATTGCCAGCCAAGATATTCATCAAAGTGGATTTTCCTGCTCCATTTCCACCAATCACAGAGATAAAATCTCCCTCTTCAACCTCTAAATCTAATCCTTTGAGGACATGGTTCTCATTGACCGTCCCTGCTTCAAATGTCTTGTGAATATTTTCAAGTGTTAACAAACTTGTCATAACTTTCTCCTCCTATTCATTTCTCAATTTCAGACCACGAATCTTTAATCTCTTTTGCAATTCTGGTGCAAATAAAACCAAAGCGAGCAAGATTGCATTAAAGAGACGTACCAAGTTTTGATCTAGATTTGGAATTTCATAGATATTTAAAATAATCAAACGGTAAACAATAGCACCGATTCCGATGGATAATAAGCGGCCTCCAATGGTCAAGTCGTGTATCAAGACTTCCGCAATAATCACCGAGCTCAAACCAACAACAATGGTTCCTGTCCCAGAAGTCACATCTGAAAATCCATCATTTTGGGCAAACAAGGAACCACATAGAGCAATCAAACCGTTTGAAATCATGTAACCAACAATCTTCATGGTGTCTACATTGACTCCATTGGCCTCACTCATCGGGATATTATCCCCAGTCGAACGCAAGACCAAGCCAATCTCTGTTTTCATCAAAAGGGTCAAGACCAAACAAACAAGTAAAAAACAGGCCAAACTAAGTGAGAAAACAGTTCCTTCATTTGTCAGACCCAAGCTCGCCAACTGTTTAAAGACGGTTGCAGAATCTCCCAAGGAAAGATTGGGTACACTGCCCATGATTTTAATATTGATTGAATAGAGCCCTGTCAAGGTCACAATCCCTGTCAAGAGAGCTGGGATTTTCATCTTGGTGTGGAGCATTCCTGATACAAGACCTGCTACCATACCTGCCAGCAAAGCAAGTAAAGCAAGTAAAGTCGCAAGCCAAGGATTTGCCCCTGCCTGTATCTGTGATACAACGACTGCTGCCCCCAGAGGAAAGGCTCCCTCAGCAGTCATATCCGCAATATCCAAAATACGGAAAGTCAAGTAGACCCCAATCGCCACAATCGACCACAACAAACCTTCTGATAAACTAGATAACACAAAATTCATCTTAATCCTCCTTATTCCTTGCCTTCTAACTTACTAATATCAATTCCCAATGCATCTGCCATTTCTTGATTAGTATGCAATTCCAGTTTTTCAGGCAACTCAACTGCTATATTTTCTGGTTTCTCACCTTTTAAAACATGAATCAGCATGCGAGCTGTCTGTCTTCCCAATTCTTCATAATTGGTTCAGTAGTTATACAAGCCACCAACCGCAATCATTTCTGTTGAACCACCAAATACTGGAACCTTGTGTTTAATAGAAACCTGCTTAACTGTTTCCATGGTTAACGAAATGATATTATCAGTTGGGACAAAAACCATATCCACCTCTGCCATCAAACTCTCTGCTGCCGCCTTGACGTTATTACTGTCCAAGATTGTTTTTTCAACAACGGTAAAGCCTTTTTCTTTCAGAAGTCGCTTAGCTTCATCCTTTTGAACAACCGAATTGGGCTCGCTCTGAGTATAGAGGATTCCAATCGTTTTAGCCTTTGGCAACACTTTCTTTATCAAATTGATTTGGGTTGAAATGGCATCTGATGACTGATCGCTTGTCCCAGTTACATTGCCCCCAGGATGTTCTCTTGACTCAACCAACTTGGCACTGACTGGGTCTGTTACAGCTGAAAAGATAACTGGTGTCGTTTGCGTCGTATTGGCCAAGCTCTGAGCAGAAGGCCTTGCGATGGCTAGAACGACATCGCTGGATTCTGCTAGTTGCTGGGAAATCGTTTTTAGATTTCTTTGTTCTCCCTGTGCATTTTGCAAATCAATCTCAATATTTTCCCCCTCAACATAGCCTTGTTTGGCCAGCTCATCCACAAATTCTTCTCTAGTAGCGTCTAAGGACTGGTGGGTAATAAATTGCGAAATACCGATACGAAAGACATCTTTTTCTTATCTGCCTTCAACTGATGCAAACTGATCAGAGAAGTCAAGAGGAGCCCCACTACCAAGAGGGGGCTAGTGATTTTCGAACAACTTTCATAATGAAACTCCTTCTCAGAAAAGATAAAACAAAAAACCGCCTAGATACTATCTAAACGGATACTTGAAATAACCTAACAAGTTACAACTTAGCTAGTCCATTTAGATATTCATCTATATGGACCACAATCAAAAATCTTAGCCACATAGATACAAACAAATTGCTTGAACTGTTTGCATCCATGGTGACATGTCTACAAACACTATCTAAAGTAGCTAAAGTAAAAGTTTTGATTCATAGTTACGGCTTGTCTCTTATTCATTTCTTTTTCTGCTTTCTTTTTTGATGCTTCCTATCCTACCACCTTTTTCATCACCTGTCAATAATATTTCAGAATTTTTTAAAATTTTTCGAAAATTCTTTCAGGAAGCTTTCAAAGTTTTTCAAATCAGTCCAACAAAAAAAGTTTTATAATTTCCATAAAAATTGACATGGAAATTATAAAACCATTACTAGTTTAGTCCTTTTTGATAACGTGCCAATTCGGCTTGGTTCGCCCAAACATAGTGACCTGGACGGATTTCTACCATAGATGGCTTATCAGTCTCATAGTCGTGTTGACTTGGATCGTAAACCTTCAAGACCTTCTTACGTTCCAAGATTGGATCTGGGATTGGTACCGCTGAAAGCAAGGCTTGAGTATATGGGTGAATTGGATTGTTAAACAATTCTTCTGTTTCTGCAACCTCTACAATAACACCCTTGTAAATAACTGCGATACGATCTGAAATAAAGCGAACAACCGACAAGTCATGGGCGATGAAGAGATAGGTCAGGCCGAGCTCTTTTTGGAATTTTTTGAGCAAGTTCAAGACTTGGGCACGTACAGAAACGTCCAAGGCTGAAATTGGCTCATCTGCAATAACAAAGTCTGGTTGCATGACCAAGGCACGGGCAATACCGATACGTTGACGTTGACCGCCTGAGAATTCATGAGGGTAACGAGTCAAGTGCTCAGCAAGAAGACCTACTTCACGGATAATATTTTGAACTTTCTCTTTACGTTCTTCTTCATCCTTAAATAAACGGTGATTGTAAAGACCTTCAGAAATAATATAATCAACAGTCGCACGTTCATTCAAACTTGCGGCAGGGTCTTGGAAAATCATCTGGATTCGACGAATCAATTCCGCAGCTTGTTCACGCGATTTCTTACCATTAATCTTTTGACCATCAAAAATGATATCTCCATTACTTGTATCATTTAGACCGATGATAGCACGACCAATAGTTGTTTTCCCACTACCGGACTCACCTACAAGCGAGAAAGTTTCTCCCTTGTTGATAAAGAAGTTAGCATTTTTAACCGCGACAAACTTCTTACTTCCTTCACCGAAGGAAATTTCTAAATCTTTGATTTCTACTAATTTTTCAGACATTTCCTTCCTCCTAGTCAGCCAGATGGGCAAATCCCATTTTTTCACGGATCTTATCATGGAGATTTGCAATCACAGCTGGTTTTTCTACTTTCGGAGCATCCTCATGAAGAAGCCAAGTTTTAGCCCAATGTGTCTCTGATACTGAGAATTGAGGAGCTTTTTGTTCGAAGTCAATCTGCATTGCGTAGTCAGAACGCAAGGCAAAAGCATCCCCTTTCAGGTCAGTATAAAGTGACGGAGGTGTTCCTGGGATTGAGTAAAGATCCCCTTTATCATCAGCAAGCTGAGGCAAGCTAGACAAGAGACTCCATGTATATGGATGGCGAGGGTCATAGAAGACTTCCTCAACCGTTCCATACTCAACGATTTCTCCTGCATACATAACCGCTACCTTATCCGCAATACTTGCCACCACACCAAGGTCGTGGGTAATAAAGATTGTTGTGAAATGATACTCGTTTTGTAAAGATTTTAGCAAATCAATAATCTGAGCTTGAATAGTTACATCCAAGGCAGTTGTTGGCTCATCACAGATCAAGACATCAGGTCGGCAGGCAAGGGCAATAGCAATAACGATACGTTGACGCATTCCTCCAGAATATTGGAATGGGTATTCATTAAAACGTCTATCTGCGTCTGGAATGCCAACCTTATTCATGTAGTCAATGGCCAATTCTTTCGCTTCTTTAGCTGTTTTTCCTTGGTGTTTTACAATAACTTCTGTAATCTGACTACCAATTGTTTTAATGGGGTCCAAACTAGTCATTGGGTCCTGGAAGATAGTCGCAATCTTAGCACCACGAATTTGTTCCCAATCCTTGTGAGAAGATAAAGCTGTCAAGTCCTGACCACGGTAGTCAATACTACCTTGGGCAATACGACCATTTTCTTCGAGCATACCTGTGAAGGTCTTTGTCAAAACAGATTTACCTGATCCTGACTCACCTACCAAGGCTAATACTTCTCCTTCGACTAGTTCAAGGGAAACGCCGCGAATGGCTGTCAATACTTTGTCACGAACGTCAAATTCCACGACAATATCGCGAGCAGTCAAAATTACATTTTTTTCTTTTGTCATTTCTACTCCTATCTATGTGTACGTGGATCACTAGCATCCGCTAAGTTTTGACCAACTACGAAAAGGGACAAGGATACCAAGACAAGGGTTGTCAATGGAATCCAGAACAAGTAAGCATTGGTTGTTACGTTTTGTGAATAATCCGAAATCAAACGACCCAAACTTGGCACTGTAATCGGTAATCCAAGACCGAAGAAAGACAAGAAGGCTTCGTATGAGATAAAGCTTGGAAGCATTTGAGTCATGGTTGTCACAATAACAGATACCAATTGAGGCATGATATTTTTGGCAACAATCTTCAAGGTTGGTGTTCCCAAAGTACGTGACGCCAAGTTGTATTCCAAGTCACGATAGCGCAAGATTTGCACACGGATCATGAAGGCAATACCAATCCATGTTGTTACGCTCATGGCAAAAATCAGATTCCAGAATCCAGCTCCGATTGAGTAAGTCAAGACAATAACAATCAAAAGAGGTGGGATGTTTGAGATGACGTTGTAAACTTCCATCATGACACGGTCAACTGATTTTGAAATACCCCAAATACCACCGACAAAAACACCGATAACCAAGTTAATCACTGTCGCAATCACAGAAATGAGGATGGAGTTACGAGCTCCGAACCAGACACCGTCAAAGAGCGATTTACCGTTACTGTCAGTACCGAACCAATGCTCCGCATTTGGCTTGATATAACGAACACTAAAGTCGTTTACCTTGCTGACATCATTGAAATCAAACTTAGAAAACATTGGGTAGATGAAACTTATCAAAATGATGGCTACCAAGATTCCCAACATGACTACAGTTGATTTTTTCTTCATAAATTGTTTAAACACTGATTTCCAGTAAGAATATGCTGGCGCATCAATAGTTTCAGAGGCAAAATCGTCACGTTTTACAAACTGAAATTTTTCTTTATCGATTGTAGACATTATTTGCCTCCTTTCTCAGTCAATTTAATACGTGGGTCAATAATAGTCATCCAAATATCTCCCAAAAGACGTGAGAAGATAGAAATACATGTAAAGATGAAGACAAGACCAACGACCATAGAGTTATTAGATGCTTTTACAGAGTCAATCAACATTTTACCCATACCTGGGAAGGCGAAGACTGTTTCAGTAAGGGTTGCACCACCGATAACCCCAATGATGGCACCAGGAATTCCTGAAACCAGCGGAACCATGGCATTTTTAAAGATGTGTTTGTTTGAAATTTCTTTTTCAGACAAACCTTTTGCACGAGCGAAACGAACAAAGTCTTGAGATTGCAAGTCAATCATGTAACGACGAATCCAAATGGCTGTACCAGGAGCACCCAACAAACCAAGGATGACTGCTGGTAAAACGTAAGAACGCCAATCTCCAGCTCCCAAGATAGGGAATGAATCTGGAAGGGCAATAGATGATCCAATCAATCGAACGATGTAAACCAAGGCAATCGTTGGAAGAGCAAGCAAGAAGGTCAAAGCCCCTGTTGAGAGGCTATCAATCCAAGTGTTCTTGAAACGAGCCATGGCTGAACCAAGTGGCACGGCAAGAGCATAGGCAAGAACCAAACCAATCAAACCAGTAATAGCAGAGCTGACAATCATAGATGGATATTGGTAATTACTTTCAGTCGCTGTATAAGGATCATCTTTCCCATAGCTAGCTACTTCACGAGAGTCAGCCTGACTAGGTGACTTGTAGGTTCTTGAGTAAATATTTACAGAAGACGTTTTCTTACCTGTTGGGAACTGAACTTGGGCAGTTTTGGTTTGTCCTTGACCTTGAGTAATAACCTGAAGAACTGGTGTATTAGCATAGGTTGGGTAAGAGTCACCTAAATTCAAGTTCACAAAGTTTTGATGAACAAATGGGAACTGACTGTTAAAGTACAAGAGATATTTATGTTTAGTTCCTGAACCGACCAATGACCATCCGATAGCTGGATCATTTTCAAAACGAAGGTAGCGTTTCAAGTCTGGATTTTCAGGGTCTTGGATTTTATTTGTATGGTCAATGTCAATCAAGTTAGCATAGAAGTGAAAAACACGTTCAAAAATTGGAATTTCACGAGTAGCATAGAATTGACCACTTTCAGTAAATTCTCCCAAAGTCCAACCATGACCTAATTGATTGATGTACTTTTCATAAATAGCTTTATTGGTCGCATTTGCTTCTACTGTTACAGAAGAATCCATGCTACTTGCCTTTTCTTGCAACTCTTTAGTATCGTAATACTCAATGTAGCCCATACGCTCAAACACAGTATTTTCATAGTTATCACGTTTATCAGCCGTTGTCGCAATTTTATTATAGTTAGGATCCTGCTTGAAAATCAATTTTCGAGGAACCAAGGTATAGATAATCGTGTAGGTCAAAGTCGTTACTAAGAAAATCGAAACCAATGACCGCAAAACACGCATAAAAATATATTTTTTCATATTATTTCCTTTAAAAATCCCAAAAGAACCTTCTCCTCATGGAGAGAAAGTTCTATTAGAAATTATTTACTTCACATGACTTGCCAATTCTTTTTGAGCTTTCTCATTTGATTCAGCTTTTTCTTTCAACCATTTTTCACGAGCTTTTTCATACTCTTCCTTAGTCACCGCTTTATCTTGTAATTTCAAATATTTGAAGTAAACATCTGACCCCTTAGAGCCTGTTTGCGCAGAAGCTCCAGTAAATGGAACAATTCGTGAAAGCACTGGTGCTGCACCAGAAGAAGCCATAGCAGGAATAAAGAGTGAACTATCTGTCAACCATGCTTGAGCCGCTGCATATTTTTCATAACGGACATTCAAGTCGCTTGTCTCTTTGGCAGCTTCATCAACTAATTTATCGTATTCTTTCAAACCAACTTGAACTACTGAAGGGCTATTTGGATTATCAAATCCTAAATATGTTTTTGTAGTTTCACTGCTAGTTGTTTTTAAAATATCCAGGTAAGTAGATGGGTCTTGATAGTCTGGCCCCCATGAAACTCCTCCCGATACATCCCAATCCTCAGATGAAGCATTGGCAGCATAGTAAGTAATATTAAGGAATTCATCACTTGTCATTTGTTGAATATCAACAACGACATTTTCAACACCAAGAACTGTTTCTACAGATTGTTTAAAGGACTGAATACGAGATATATAGTTTTTTGATGCTTGGTCTACTGGAACGTCCAGATGAATAGGAAACTGAACGCCGTCTGCTTCTAAAGCTTTCTTAGCTTTCGCAAACTCTGCCTTGGCCTTGTCAGCATTGAATAAACCATCCTGCCCATCAGCTAAATTCACACCTTTCCACTCATCACCATAAGCAGGAAGTTGAGCAGCGACTAAATCACCAAAGGTCTTCTCACCAGCTGAAACAAAGTCTGGTTTTACAAATAAATTACGAACTGCTAAAGCTGCTCCATCTTTACCATTGATTTGAGCTGAGTAAGCTGAGCGATCAAGAGCAAAATTCAAGGCTTGACGGAAATCTTTGTTAAGCAATGCCTTCTTAGTAGCTACTTTCTCTGAATCTGTAGTTTTAGAAGTATAGTTGTAACTTTGGCGATCAATATTCACACCCAGACCAGCAATCCCAGAGCCTGATTGTGTGTAATAGATATTGTCCTTGTATTCTTCTGCAACCTTAGAATAGTTGGAGCTGGTAGGGTAAAGACGGGCATAACTATAGGCTCCACTAGTGAAGTTACGCTCTAGCGACTCCTGATCTGATCCATCATAGTAAGCTAGATTGATAGTATCTAGGTGGACATTTTCTTTATCCCAATATTGCTCATTTTTTACAAACTCTACAGAAGATTTTGCAGTCAACCCTTTCAACAAGAATGGACCATTATAAAGCAAGGATGTCGGATCTGTTGGTTTAGCAAAATCGCTTCCTTTTGATGTTTCGAATTCTTCATTCAGAGGCCAGAAAATAGAATAGGTCAACTTAGAGTTCCAGAACGGTTCAGGCTGGTTCAAAGTGTATTGTAACGTATAATCATCAACCGCCTTGACACCAACTGTTGAAAAATCTGTTGAAGTTCCTGATAGATAATCTGCCAAGCCTTTAACCGAATTTTCAGCTAAATACATAGCTTCTGATTTTTTATCTGCTGCGTGTTTTAAACCGTTCACGAAATCTTTAGCCGTCACCTCTGCATATTCTTCTCCATCAGAGGTAAACCATTTAACCCCTTTACGAATCTTATAAGTGTAGGTCAAACCATCCTTAGAGACTTCCCAATCCTCTGCAACTGCAGGAGCAAGATTACCGTAATTATCGTTAGTGAATAAACCATCAATCCCATTTGAAGTCACTACTGTTGTACTATTTTTACTTGAAATCAGGTAGTCCAAGGTTTCTGGGTCTGCTGTATAAACATAGCCATAAGCTTTAGGGGCTGATGAATCAGATGATTTTGAAGAACTGCATGCTGCAAGTACACCTGCTGCTAATAAAACAAGACCTGCTGTAGCAAATACACGATTTTTTTTCATTTTCTACTCCTCTGTTTATGTGAATTATAGATTGACAACCATTATATCACATTATCCATTAAAAATCAAACAAATTTTCAGAATATTTAGGCTTGTTGGCACAAATTTTTCATTTTTTTTGAATATATGATTCAAATTGTCGTTCGAAGTGTCAAAGACTACAGTGAAAATAGGAAATTTGACGCAGAAACTTTGGAGCTTAGGAAGACATACAGTAAAATGAAATACGGACGGAACAATGTGATTTTGGAATTCAAATTAAATTATAACAATATTGTAGAAGTATCATTCTAGTATTCAAGATTCAGTTTACTATGTCTTTTCACACCAACCTTATTCCGAATTCAATTACTTTCGTGATTTACACATATAGATTAAGACTATCTTTTACCCAAATCATTCATACCTCTCTCAACTAGATGTAACTTACAAAACCCCTGACCT